>VTLG01010449.1_pt1 | contig 42705 bp, 54 predicted proteins | sample 4694571 | NCBI WGS metagenome assembly VTLG01 (sample SAMN12604809, study PRJNA352737) | marine metagenome | biome: ENVO:00000447; feature: ENVO:00000209|ENVO:00000569|ENVO:01000036; material: ENVO:00002151; isolation source: viral sequences binned using virsorter ...
GCGCTGGTGAACAGGTTGGTGGTCCCGGCTCTCAACTTGGTGGGGATGGTAGCGCAGGAATAGTCGTTGTCAGAGCATTAACCTCTGCTTGGCAGACTTATTCTAATATGACTCTTGTATCTAACGCCACAACCGCAGAAGCTACCCCAACCAAGGGAGATATGGTTTGCACAATAACTAATGGGGCTGGAACCACTACTCTAAACACCGATATAAAGGCTTATGTTTCACGGGATAACGGTACTACCTATACTCAAGGTACTTTAGCATCTCAGGGAACAAGTGGTGGACATGACATTCTTACTTTCCATGACTTAGATATTTCTAGCCAACCATCGGGAACAAGCATGAGGTACAAAATTACTACTCATAACCAAAGTGCATCGAAAACTACACGAATACAAGCAGTATCATTAGGCTGGAGTTAAACTATGGGACTAGAAAGCGCAACATACATTAACCAACTGGTAGACACAAACCCGCTTGGGTCTGACGTTATCTCGCAGGGAGATGACCACATAAAGTTAATCAAGGAGGTTCTTCAGTCTAGTTTTCCTGATGTTGTTGGACAAGCGTCGGCAACAATTATTGCCGCTGGATCTGCTCCCACATCTAATGTAAGAGGGACGATCTGGTACGATACTGGAAACGATCTTTTAAAGATAAATACTGCCGTTACTGGAGCATCTGCAACATGGGTAACAGTAAATGCTGGCGCACCTTGGGCTGCTCCAGCTAGTCTGGCCGCAGGGTGTATGTTTAGGGTCGGGGTTGGCTCTACTCAAGCTATCGCTAATAATACTTGGACAAAAGTAGAGTTTGATACGGAAGAGTTTGATCTAGGCTCTGACTTTAATACAAGCACTTACGAATTTACAGCCCCCGCTACTGGAAAGTATTACTTGCATGGTGGTTTTAGAACATCAACCACACATAGTGCGGATGACGATATGGCCATATATAAGAATAGTGCGGCATACGCTATGCACAGTACGTTTAGACAAGCTGGTGGTTCTTATGTTGTAACCTCATCGACCCTACAGGTGTCTTGTATTATGGATATGTCTGCTTCCGATACCGCTAGTGTGTATGCCCATACAGAGGGTGGTGGTTATAGTATAGGGAATAGTTCGATTACACAATTCTTTGAGGGGTATAGGTTAGTTTAATGCCCATAGTACCCATAACAGATGTAGGTAAGGTAGGGATTATAGAGGATATACCTCCTTATAATCTCCCGCCTAACGCATGGTCTGGTGGAAACAATGTAAGGTTCTTAGATAATGGGGTGAAAAAGGTAGCTGGTTATGACGAAGTCATGGCTACGTGTCCGTTTGCTCCTTATTATATTCAGTCTTATTTGGATGCAAGTGGAACATATTACTGGTTGGCTTATGGCGCAACAGATATCGCTGTATGGAATGGGTCCACTTGGACAGATGTGACCAGACAATCAACCATGACTTTAAATGGTTCAGTATCATCCTCTGGTGGATCGATTACCGTTAATACTGGAGCGGCTTTAACGGCATTATCGCCATCCGCTTCTGGGACTTTGATTATAGGGAATGAAGAGACAGGGTCATCCAATATATTCGAAGAGGTTACTTACTCATCTTTTAATACTGGTACAGGAGTTATAACTCTATCCGGGACACTTGCTAACAACCATCCCAGCGGAGCTGTTGTTACTCCAAGCGGCACTACCTCCACTGCGGACAATGATTACGGTGCAACAACAACAGAAAGGAAGTGGACTACCACTAACTTAAACGGGATTGTTATAGGGACTAACGGGTATGACACTCCTCAGTATTGGCCACTAAGCTCTGGAATACCTTCTTTAACTACTCCATTTAGGGAGTTAAGGAACTGGCCAGCCGTTTCAAAGTGTCAGGTTATGCGATCTTTTAAGACATTTCTTATCGGTTTAAACTGGAGTCGGTCAAACCCAGAACCTAGATTAGTAAAATGGTCGACTGAGGCTTCCTACGGACAGCCTCCCGTTACGTGGAGTGAAACGGACAACACGCTTGATTCTGGAGAGTACCAATTAGCGGACACCCCCGGTGTGATAGTTGATGGGTTGCCCTTGGGGGACTCTTTCCTTATATACAAGGAAGATGCAATTTACATCATGAACTACGTTGGTACTCCATATATATTCTCTTTTAAGCTCCTGTCCCCGAACATAGGTTGCTTATCTAAAAACTGTGTCGCTGAGTTTGAGTTAGGTCACTTTTTTATTGGGTTATCTGATTTTTATCTTTGCAACGGTCAGCAGGTCACACCATTATTACCAGAGAAGTTAAGGAGATCTGTTTTTGATGATTTGGATGGGGACAGTAAAAATTACCACAGGTGCTTTGTTGCGGCTGATTATGTTAGGAATGAAATGATCGCGGCTTATCCTTCTACCTCTGGTGTATCTGGAGGCCCAGCAAATAAGGCGATTATATGGAATTGGAAAACAAACACTTTCAGTATGAGGGATTTACCGACAGCATCACATATAACGTCTGGGATAGTTCAAATAACAGCTGGCACAACTTGGAACAACATCACTGGTACTTGGAACTCAGGTTCCGGCGCTTGGGGTTCGACAAACTACGCTAACGTATCAGAGAATTTAGTGTTTGCTGACGTAACTAATACGAAGCTGTTTAGAGATAACAGCGGCAACACTAAGGATGGGGCTAATATGACTTCTTATATTGAGAGGTCAGGCTATGATCTTGGCGACCCATCTATGGTCAAGTATGTTAGGGCTGTTTATCCAGAGCTTGAAGTTTCTGGTGACAACAAAATTAAGGTATATCTTGGTCACCAAATGGCTACAGAGCAGGCTATAACTTGGGACAACGGAACAGAATTTAATCCCAACACTCAATCAAAGGTTTCGTGCACAGCTACTGGAAAATACTTCGCTATTAAGTTTGAGTCTACTGGAGACTTTGATTGGAAGTTGAACGGTCTTGCTTTTGATGTTTCTCAAAGAGGTAAGAGGGGTAGCAGGTCGTACTAATGGCTTACGGACCTAAAGATTTTAAGTCTGTAAACAGGTGGTCACCCAACCCGGCACCGGTAGCTCCTGAACAGTTGCCGGACTACTTGTTTAACGAGTTGAATAGGTTGGGCGATATTGTTTTTAACCTTGACACATTTAGGTTAGAGCAAACAAACGTCGAGCCGTCTAAAAAAAGGGATGGGGATATCCGGTACGCAGACGGGACTAATTGGAATCCAGGATCAGGAGGTGAAGGCATATATGCTTACTTCAACAACACGTGGAATAAACTATCCTGATAAGGATGATTGCTCTGTATGTGTACTTTCTCCAGAGGATGTTCCGAAGGTGTGGGGTCGAGCAAAAGATCTTATAGCCAAGGCAGAGCCTTTTTCTGATGGCGAGTGGAAGGCTGATGATTTCTTTCTTCCTCTTGTTGATGGGGAGATGCAGTTGTGGATTGCAGTATCTAACGGAGAGCTGATTATATCTGCGATTACAGAGATTTCTTTTCACCCAAGGAAAAAGGTACTTAGGGTTGTCGCTATAGGTGGTAAGGGGTTATTAGAGAGACTTGATAAAACTTATTCAGCTATTGAGGCGTTTGGCATTCAATGCGGCTGTAGTGCAGTTGAGATTTGCGCCACTAGAAAGTGGGGGAGAATCTTGAAAGACTGGGAGGAGACAGGAGTGGTATTAACTAAGCCCCTACAAGGGAGACTTCACTGATGGGAAAGAAAAACTATAAACAGGCTTATTCTAAGTACAAGCCAAACGTTGATTTCACTGCGTATGTGGATCACTACCCAGACCTTAAAAACGCATGGGCTATGATCGAGGCTAAGATCACAGGCAAGGATATGAGTAAGGTTAAGAACACAGGAAACCCGAACCTTACCCCGGATCAACAGGCTGATTACTGGATTAAGCGTATGCCCGTCGACAACATCAACAACTTAGTAGAAGCTAAAAAAGCCTTTGGTCAGGCTCACGCCGCAGAGGATAACGCCCTAATGGTAGGTAAGTACTTGGGTGCGACTGATTATGATGTTGGATCGGATGCTTGGAAGAACCTTTTCTCTGATTATGGCTCTACTCCCGGAGACCCAAATACTCGCTACCAAGATTATCTTCGTGGAGATGATGGCAACGGGAACGGCAACGGCAACGGGAACGGTAACGGCAACGGAGATGACGATGACGGCCAAGACCTAACCAACCCCAGAACACATCCTTGGGTTGATGCGGTATTGAAGGACAACCTGTCGTTTAAGGCTCAGGATTGGAGTCGCTTCATGACCAAGCCCGGAACAGGGCAGTGGGATTCTGGCGTTGATCTAGGAGAGAATAAGGGTCTTCTTTTTCAGAGGTATACGCCTGAGTTTACAGCAACCTACGGAGGTGCTACTCCATTTCAATATTTGAACGCACCCTATAAGAAACCAAAGGGCAAGCGGTGGAGGCCACCTAAGTTTGTCACATCAGGAGATACGTGATGGGATCATCAACAACAAGAACAGAGCCTTGGAAAGAGCAGAAGGATTACCTAAAGCATGGTTTTAAGTCTGCTCAAGACCTTTTAAAGACGGGAATGCCAGATTACTATGGCAACGATTGGACGGATACTCTTGCAGGGTTTGCACCGGAACAGATGGCGGCACAGGATGCCATGCTCAACTATATCCGTGGTCCTGAGGTAGCCGCACAGCAACAGGGAGCTTCACAACACCTGCTCGATACTTACGCTCTCTCCAAAACACTTGGTAGCGGTCAGGTTAATACGGATGCCTTTGGTCAAGTTACTCGAGATATGGCACAAGATGTATTGGGAGCCATACAAGGAGAGATACTTCCCAATATACGACAACAGCAGGTAACCTACCAGCCCGGAGGAAGCTCAAAGGGTAATCAGGTTACATCTGATGCTGTAACTGGCGCGGTTGACCGACTTACCAAGCAAAGCACAAAGATGTACGCAGATGCGTTTGAATCGGCGCAGGACAGGGCCGTACAGGGCGGACAGCTTGGTATACAGGCGCTACAGCAATATCCCAGTATAACCCAAGCACCGATTGGTCTCATGCAAATAGGGGCTAACGTAGGCGCTCAGAGACGAGCTATGGATCAGGCCATAATGAACGAGAATATGAAGCGCTATAACTACAACACTATGCGACCCTATAACGAGATGCAGAACTATATGTCTATGATCAGCGGAGACTATGGAGGGCAATCAAGGTCCAATCCAAGCGCCCTATCTACAGCCGGGACAATGCTCGGTATAATGAAGATGCTAGGATCGTTTAGTAGTGACTACAGGGTTAAGGAGAACATCTCTGTCATTGGACATCTTAAGATGCTCCCGATCTACCTATTCAACTATATATGGAGTCCTGAGAAACACATTGGATTTATGGCGCAGGATGTTGAGAAGGTCATGCCGGAGGCTGTCTTTGATATTGCGGGTATAAAGACTGTTAATTATCCGATGGTACTAGGGAGGCTGGCGTGAGTCAGGTAACTCAGGAAGATTGGGATTGGCTTACTGGGATGGAAGATGCGGCTAAGTTTAGACAGGGGATGAAATTCTTTAAGATGATGGGGGGAAGTATGTCAGCGGGATCGAAGCCTCCACCTGCGTTTACTGGAGGAAACACTGGGGTCTCACCTATAGATTTCTCAAAGAGAGCTGTTGATGTCGATGCTCCTCTTAAAACAGAGGGCTTTGGTCCAGTTCCATCAACGTTCCCACCTGCTCAGGTTAGTGGGTTACTTGGAATTCAAGGAACGGACGACGAATACTGGAAGACAATACTAGGGAGTTAAGTATGGGTCAATTTTCTTTAATGGCACAAGAAGATCTAGATGAGCTTTTAAAGCCTAAGTCCTTGGGGTTCCTACAGGAAACGCCCCCGGTCAAGACTACGGTTGAGAAATACACGGATCATGAGGGTCTGACTGACGAAAGAGTTACTCAGGTTAGTGAGACACTTCCACAGACCCGCGCCCCAGATGATGCTCGAACTGGTAATGCGTGGACAGTCCTTACGGATATGGACGACAGAGAGAAGGCACTCCTAACTAAGGCTGACGAGATATTCAAAAAGCTAAAGGGTCAGGATGCACTTTTAGGTACGTCTGAAGCCGATGCTTTTATGACTAAGGTTTTGCAGAGGTTGAAGCTAGATAGGTCAAACGCCGAGGACACCGCAGACAGACTCATAGCTCAGGACTTCTACACAGACGACAGCTTCCCTAACATTATACAAGAGGCCGCTAATCAGGGAGCTACGATTGACCAGATGGGTAAGCTCAGTACGGCTTACCATGCCAACAACCCCTCAATGGGACAGACCATGCAACAGGCTCTGTTCATTGCACAGCAATCTTGGAATTCACTACCAAGAGATGCTCAAATGGATGCTCTTGAGCAGGGTCTTAGCGAGGGTGATTGGGTAAATCAAAAAGCCGCAGACCTGATGGCAACTTGGCAAACCACGCCAACCTCTAAGATAGAGATCAAGAATGCTGAGGTTGAGCAAAAGGGTCTTATAGATGTCAATAAAAAGATCAACGAGGACATCTATAACTTTGTTATGGACCCCAAAAGGACTTATCAGGACGCTATAACAGATCTTCAAAGAATTGATCACGCTATAAACATACTTGACTCCGGGACTGTACCGACTGGTCCGCTGGCCAGACCTTTGATGATATTTAAACGTTTTGTTGAGAGTTCCTTTGCAGGAGGTAGTGATGAGCAGAGGAGGCTTATAGCCGAAACCAGAAAAAGGGTGAGCGGTATCGCAGATATAAACGTAAGGGAGGCTGAGTACTTAGACTCTTTATTTACTCTTTTGGGAGCTAGAAATATACAGCTTACCAAGGGTAATGTAACCGAGCGTGAGATGATGATGTTTTTGAAGATAGCCCCAGAGCTTAGTAAGTCTGTACCCGGTAACAAATTGTTACTCCAGATACTTAAAAACATAAACCTTAAGATTATAGGTGGAAGGCAGGCCGCTTTACGTTACATAAACGATTTCGGGTGGCCGTCTGCCGCTAAGGGGGACGGGTCTCCAACACACTTTGCCCAGTGGATGCTGGGACAACCTGAAGTTGAAAGGTGGTTAAACTATGACGCGGAGGGCGTTGGTGGTGTAATACCCCAAGAAGCGAGAGAGATATTCAATAGTGTTTCTGCTCCGAAGGAGGGAATTCCCTCGGTTGATGGTGACTGGACAATTATTTCATCCCCGATTGGAGTAGAGGGAGAGTGGGGTCCAGATAAAGGAATGTTCAAAGCTCCCAATGGGAAATATTATATAGTGCAGGGTGGATTCTTGTACGAGGTAACACCGAACGAGTAAAACTATGACAGAACTTTCAAGAAAAGATCAATCTTTAATCAAGCAGATGCTTGATGAGGAGAACCAGCAACGTCTGTACGGCCCTTTGTTGGATACCGGACTCGATAAGGCAAAGATGCTCAACATACTAGGTAGAGATCAGGAAGCCACCGATGGTGGTTTGTGGGATAAGTTGCACAGCTGGTTTGTTGGTACCAACAGAACTGAATTCCCTGAAGTCCCGGAGCTGACAGACAGAAGAACTTGGGAGGCAATGGGCGGTGATCCAGAACAATTCTATTATGGTGGGGGTGTTTTCCAAGGTGATAGTCGATACACCACAAAACAGTCTGCGAAGATCGGTATTGGCAGGGCTGTTACCGAAGATGACTATCAGCTTGCCGGGATTGTCAAAGAGACCCTTGGTCAAGATGCTGGAGTTGATTTCTGGCGTGACAAACACGGCAATACTGTTATAACTATAGATGGCGCTGACTTCTATCTAAACAAGCCGGGCCTGTCTGTTGCTGACCTTGAAAGACTGGGAGGTCAACTAGCATCCTACTCAGTTGGAAGTAGGTTCTACGCATACGGCAATATGCTCAAGCGCATGATGGGGAGTATGCTTACCTTCACTGGTGTAGCCGCGACAAGGGACGTTGGCTCCTATGCTCTTGGAGGGCCACAGCCAGAGGCTGAAAGGGCTGTCTTAATCGGAGCTCTGGGAGCGCTTGGTGTTCCGGTAATACACTACGGAGGTCTTGCGGCACGTGGCGTATACACTAAAGCCGCCTCTTGGTTTAAAGGTGGTAGCCTGAGTCCAGAGGCTGTAAGAGAGCTTGAGAAAGCTGGCATGGTTGCCGCAGAGATAGAGCCTAAACTGCGAAGGTGGTTTAATGAGATGGAGCGTAAGTACGGGACAGAGGGTGCTGTCGCAGAGACAGTAGCAAGGACACTCGACGATGACCTTGCTGTTCCATTGACTGCCGGAGAGAAATCACAAAGGACATCGACTCAACAGAAAGAGTACCTCCTCACCTCTGGAGCTAGAGGAACCTCCGCTCAGGATATTGCGGAGTCACAGCGCATACAGCAGGGACAGAAGCTGGAGTCTGCGGCAGAGTCTCTCGCCGGAGGAGCGACAAGAGACACCGCCTTATCAAGAACATTAGCAGAGCTGGGGATACTATCTGCCAGAGATCATCAGGCTTTCAAGGTTATGTTTGGTGATGCGGAAAGGACTCTGTCTTTTCTTCCAACCACAGAGCGTCAGGTACTAAAGGATCAGGTTGGCTTTATAAGTCAGGGTGGTTCGCTTGAAGCTACTGAGGCTTATGGAGTTCACATGGCGGCTTTGGACGATATATTGGCTGGTGCAACTAGGGTCGGAAGAACCTCGGTCAAGCCGGATGGGGAGTTTAGCGGACCCTCTATAGGGGCTTTATTCCAATGGAGGGCAGAGGTTAGTAAAGCCGCTAATGCGGCGCAGGGAACAGACAAAACGTCTGCTATGGCACTCAATAGTATGCTCAGAAACTTTGACAACTACGTCGATGAACTTATAACAAAGGGTTCTGTTTTGGGAGACCCGAAGAATATAGCCTTCTGGAGAGATGCTGTTAAACTGAGGGCTAAGTTTGGTGAGAAGTGGCAGGCAACCAGAAAGGATGACCCCAACTTCTTAGCCTCTCAGGTTGTTGATGACCAAGGAGCCATTAAGCTCATGCCTGACGAGGCGGCAAACCTTATACTCAATACTACTAATACAGGGTGGTTGTCCAAACCATTTCTAAACAGGAACCTCCTCGAGATCAAGAAGAGACTCGGAGTCATGAGTGAAGGATGGCGTGGCATAAGGGATGAGGTAGTCCTCCGCATGATACAAAACGCAAGAAATAAGAACGGTGACTTTGTCCCGAAGACAATGCTTGGGTTTTGGTATAAGCTGAAGAGGGAAAACCCCAACCTGCTTAATACAATGTTTGACATTAAAGATCAGCAGATGCTCAGTCGGTTTCTTTATAACTCTGCTCGTGTAATGAAGAAGCAGAACATGGGGGCAAACTTCTCAAACACATCTATATTTCAGAATATACTTGGCAGGGCCGCAAACATACCGGGTATTAACCTGTTGAGGGATGTTGGTGCCGTCAATCAGACTAACAAACTTCTATTAAAGGGTCAGATGGAGCCTCATGGTGGGCCAAGCGTTTATCCCGGAAACGCGTTACCTGAGATGATGGCAAGTCAGGCAGGGATTCAGACCGAGCCTGTCGTGCAGGAGAAATATCCGGGTGTTGGACCTACTATGGTCGGAGGGCTGTTGGCTCCGTTCCTTGATGAGGAGTTTGGAGGGATGGGAACTCCGCAATGAAAAAACTACTACTAATAAACCTTATCGGATGTCTTTTTATAGGGGTTTTATGGTCTGTTAAGGGTCTGGCTGGGCCACCGAAGGACGCTGTCAAGGTGATGAGACCTTATCCGTCTATTTGCACACCAACCCTAGAGTCTATATTGGGGGCTATGGTGGAGGATTACGCTGTCCATGTTGCGATAACATTCAAAGAAAGTGATTCCTCTTATATAATGATAGTGGAGAACCCGGATACTAACACGATGGCTGTAGTCCATATCAACATGGATGGGAGGGCCTGCTTGGTGTTTAGCGGGGAGGAAGTGCAGAGGTTTGTAAGGCCGGATGATATGGCTCCCCCAAAGGTAGACATTAACAAAGAGGGCGAGGGCGTATGAATATAGATGGTAAATTCTTTGGTGCGATACTGTTCCTTATCGCTCAGACGTGCGGTGCTATATGGTGGGCAAGCGGACTGTCGTCTGAAGTTGATAGGCTTGCTGGTATACAGGGAGAGGCTATACCTGCCTTAGAAGCAGAAGCAGTGCAATGTGGTAAGGCTATCCACGACCAGGGTCAGCAGATAGAAAGAATAAAAGAACTGACTGCTGAAACATCCGGTCTGGATGTCCTAACCTTTAAAGTAGAAGAGTTACGCAAAGAAATCTCTGGACTGAGAGAAGTCGACAAGGATATCATGACACAACATGAGAGGATATTTGAATGGATGGCAAACTCAAGTCCAATGCAACAAAAGGGCAACCCTTATCAATGACTCCGGGGGATAGCAGGTTTTTAATATCGCTTGGCGTGGGTCTTTTGGTTCAGTTGGCTGGTATTGTATGGTGGGCTTCTACTTTGCAGAGTTCAGTGCAACACAACGATTACCAGATTAAGATGATGGCTAAGGATGTTGAAAAGAACAGCTCCTTTACAGAGCTATGGCCTGCCGGGAAGTGGGGTAGCGGTTCACTCCCCAGCGATGTTAGGCAAGACTTAAAGATAGAGAGGCTAGAAATGCAGGTATCCAAACTAACAGATAAGCTGTACGGTAATGGTAGACAGCCATGAACCACTTATACGATGTGGAGATGACGTGGATTCGTCACGCTATCCATGCGTGGAAAATGGGTTTGAGGTTATTTCTTTTGTCATTGACAGCTTTGGTACATGGGTTGTTACCTTTTACATTTATATCCACAACTTCTGAGGGGGTTAAACGACTGGCCAATGACTTGGATAAGGGAGACGATACATAACTTTACCTGTATCTTTTGCAGTAGGTACTGGTCTATAGCGTTGGAGCATGGTGCCGAGCACGTTCTGATTAATAAGGAGCTACATTGTCCTTGGTGTGGCAACAAGCACAAGTACGTAACAGATGATGACTTTAAATGACCATAACAGAATCAGCCCAAAGAAAGGTAGACCAGACCCTAAATGGAGAAGGGTTCTTAGGCGTACACTTAGAAGGTGGGGGTTGCTCCGGGTACCAGATCAAGCTAACTCCGCAGACAGACATACCTTCAGACGCAAAGATGCTGTCGGAGACAATCTTCTCAGATGCCACCTCTTTGGAGCTTTTAGGTGATGCCACGATGGATTGGGACGACGATCCTTTCAGGCCATCATTTCACTTCACCCCACCTACAGGAGCATCCTCTTGCGGGTGCGGGAACAGCTTCACACTATAGGAGAAAGTATGGATAAATGGAAAGAACTAAGCGCTGGAAAAAAACGAATCTATGTTCTTATTGGAATAATAATCGTGGTAGGTATTATCACGCAACTTGTCTAATCCTCTTATCGATAGGTTTGATCGGATGCACTACTTTGAAGAAGGCAGGTATAGTGGGGATAGCCGGAGGGTCGGGTGCGCTTGCCGGGGGCCTTGTGTCGTCGGGGGTGCTTGCCCCTGTAGCGGGAGCTGTGGTGACGAGTGCAGTTGCGGATGTAGTGACCGAGGTGACACAGATTGGGAACACAGGAAAGGAAACTATGAGTGAATGTGCGGGAGATAACTTTTGGACTTTGTTAGGTCAGATTGTGGAGATGGGCGGGTACTTTCTATTGCTTCTGGTATTCGTGCCGATGGTGATAGGCTGGGTACTTCCCGGTCCTCTAGAGAGGAAGAAAAAAGGCTCGTCGTAGTAAAGTGGCGAGACATCCTAGCTGATGACAGCTGGACGAGGGCTACGGAAGTGGAGTGCCCTTCGTTCTATTCCGTGGGGTGGCTGGTTTGTGACAATAACGACACTATAAAGATCGCCTCTACCCTTGACTTCGATGATCCTACTGATGAAGCCAAGGGCGAGGCAAGACCCATACCTTACGGAATTACAGCCTTTCCCAAGGGCTGTGTTGAGGAGGTGATACCATTAAGCGACAAACTTGAGTGGCTCTCTTTTGTCTTGGACTCTAGTACTACAAGTTGAGCCGCAATCCAAACATCTCCATCTCTGATACCTTCTTACCTTAGTGACTCTATACCCCATCTTCTCCATACTTATTGAGCCGCATTTAGGACAACCATCTGAAGGTCCACCCTTGAGAGCCACGTGAGGGTGATTCTTTATTAGAGGTAGCATCTTATTATATGCCTCCTCTAGCATCAATACATCCTGCTTGCAATGATCGACTACTGTCTTCATGTGCTTCTTAGAGCCTGCAAGAGCTTCAATCCAAGCCCCCTGATTGATGGGGGTTTTTGTTGCGTCTAGCTCAAGGAACCTTTCAATATTGGCGAGCCTGTTGCTCGACAGTCTAAGTTGGTACCTAGCAGTAGCCCACAGGTCTAAATGGGATATATTAGGAGACATAATAGTCTCCCCCCATTTTAACAGACGTGACTGGAGGTAGGGGACGTCGAACTTCTTCCCGTACCAAGTGACTATAGTGTCAGCATCCTCAAGGGAGTCCCTTATTGCTTTCGCTATACCCCTGTCATCGTTTAAGGATGCCTGTTTGTGGTCGGTTATTCGGAAAGTCTCTATGGTCTTTTTATCGCTCCACTTAATGCAGGCGCAAATCAACAACCCCCAGTCTGCGTTAAGGTGGTTACACTCTATATCGAAAAAGGCTTTTCTCATGTGTCCCCCATGAGCTTGTTCATTACAGTATCTGCGACATCGTTCGACACAGCTATTGTAATATAGGATGACTTAGCTGTTTCTTCCTTCGAAGGGAACAACACCAAGCCGCCCGGTTTTGTTACATGACGGACGTCACGTAAACTTACATCTGCTTCCATGTGCTCTTTGACTGTCTTGTTACCCATATCAGAGTCAAACACATTATTTAATAAATGAGTAGCTAGGCTGTGAGCCATGTCCGAGGTTATCTTCTTTGCGATGGTGGCCCCTTCGTATGGGATGTTAGGGATGATGATCTCTATAGGAAACATATCATCCCTTGTCTGCCTTACTGCCCACCCCTTCATCATTAGTCTGTGCCGCCGTAGCTAATCGTTTTTTCTGGATCGACCTTGACGTGCTTCCACTCTACTACCTTGCCAGACTCATCACGAACATACACAACCTCGTACTCATCTTCTACGACCTTTGCTATCCTTACTCTAGTTCCCTCTTCTGGAATAGAAGCCATTGAATAGGATTCATTCCAGTTATACATAGGGTTCCTTACTGCGTCGAATAAGCGCCTCATATCACCGTACATTATTTCCCCCTGTTCTTAAGAACAGTTAAGCGGTTATACAAACATAATGCCCCATAGAAGGCCATGAAGTTCTCGGCATGGTCCCCTGACTGAAGCTCCTTAGACTCAAAAGATCCATCCTCTTTGTCGAACCTTAAGAGCCATGATGACTCGCAGTCCCTTCCATAGATGTCTTCAATAGTCTCACCATAGGCACTGACTTGCAGGTCATATTCGTCGTACAGTCTCTTGCTTGTCTTGAAGTCTATAACTCCAAACACTCCGTTAACCTCTGCGATAGCATCGACTGTCCCAGCGTACTTGTATTTTCGGTTGTATATCTTCTCTTCAGATGAAAGCCATTTGACATCGTTCTCTTTAGTCCAGTCTCTGAAGTTCTCAATAGACTCCCTGACTACTTCGTTATCAGGCATGGAGGGCATAGTCCCAACCCCAAGTTTAAACTTTATTGCTTGCTCGCACCAAGCGTGAACCTCTTCGCCTATGTTGAGTGCGTCCTGAGACTTTTTGCGGTAGGCTCCCTTGATTCCCTTGATCATATCCTCAAGCTTAATGTCTCCCTTCAGGTAGTCCTTCCTGTTATCCCTAAACCACTCGGCACCCATCTTGACAGCCCAAGGCATCAAGGCAGGCTTGCTTATCACGTTAAGGATAGTTGTTACTGAAGGCACATAGTCGCCATCAACGCTGTACCAGTGCTTATCCTCTCTGAAGTTGAGGGTCTTTTCAGTTCCGTCGTGAAACGTTATGGGATGGTCCATGCTTTATCCTTATGCTTTCGGGTTCACCAAAGTGCTTACGCACTGCCTCAACAACCTCTACGAACTCTGGGTTCTCCTTTCAGAACCAGTCGTCATCCGGCTCCTCTTTTTTAACTGGAGCTGGACCCTCACCATCCGGTAACTGAAAGCGCAGGTTGATCGTCTTTCTTCCGTCTTTGGTTATGTTTCTCCACCCAGAGACACGCATGGTCTGACCCATGATTAGCCCCTTGCCGCCAAAGTCGGGAGACTTCTCTGACCTCTTCTCTCCCTCGTTTAACCATATAGTTACTGCGTTATCCTTGGGGGTGTTGTCGTACGACATATTTCCTCCTGTTGAGTGCTCCATTTGGAGCTGGTCGTTGGCGTCAGACAACCACTGGCTGTGGTCATCACCTAATAAATCGTTTACCGTCATTAGACGGAGCCTGCTCTTTCGTTCGCTTGTATAGTACGCCACACTTCGATCCTCAGTTTAGCCGCCTCAACGAGGTGGGTATATTTGCGGTGGGCTTCCCTCGCCACCTTTAGACCATCAAGGAATTGAACGTACTCAGGGTGGGCATAGGCCCAAGCATCCTTGGACGCTATTGATCCTTCCGGTGCTTTTTCCCATAGCACCGAGAATTGCACCTTCCTAAAATCCTCTAGATGATAGCGTTGAGCCTCAACCTCACCTATCTTTGACGCTTGGTCGCGCAGGAAGTCTGCGGCTCTTATTGCGTCCTCCATTGTTACTAGTTCAGTCATCTTACTTTAAGTATACCTTCATCTGTAGCTTTTTCAAGTGTATCGAATATCATGTAGGCTTGTCTCTTTCTAAGCTCTCCATCTCCGGTATGGAGGTCCATGTGATGTTCATAGCATAGGGGCATTGTGAACAGGTCGGATGCTTTGCGCCCCATGCCGCCACTGTATGGCGAGTATGCTCCTTTAAGATGGTGGGCGACTACATGGTCCCCCTCTGCATAGCAGACAGCACATGGCAGGTCGGATACAAACTTAATGTAGGGTTTGCTGACCCACCTTTTTATCTTTGGGAAGCTCATATCTCACATACGCCAGCGACACAAGCCAGCTCTTGACTGGCAGTTGTGTGGTCTTGAAGCTCTTCAAACTCAAAGTTTATTGTCTTGGGCATTTGCCTCACAAGGCTTTGATATTCTAGCTTATTTAAGTCTTGGTACGGAGCTTGTTCATAGATGTGATCTGAGTCAGCCGATGGCAGGAATGATATCCCGTTCATCTCATCGAAGTTTTCCCACACCCAAGCACCAACCTCAGCCCACGAGTCCTCGGTTACATAACAGGTCATCGAAGGCTTATGCTCACACCAGCCGAGGGCAAACTTCTTCCACTGCTCTAATTGCATGAGCGGGGTTATCTTCTTTCTGGTTACACCTGAACCCCTCATGGGGAAGGAGAATACCCAAGCCTCTGAGTTGTGGATGTCCTCCTCATGAGGGATACCAGCATCTATCATTACCTGAGCAAGCGGATCTTTTTTGTCATTCCTGACTCTCCTTGTATAGAAGGTGTTGTATGAGGGGTGGATTCCAGAGCTACACCTAGCCAACTGACTCACTGTACCTGACGGTTTGATGCAGGTCACTGCGGCGGCAGGGTTGATGCCTAGCTTCTTCGCCCACTTCCTATTGACTGCGACAGCGTGATCTCTTAGGTCAGCCAGCCAAAACTTGTCAGCTCCCAGAAGAGTCGGGCAGTCATAGATGCCAGTGATGCTGACACCAAGCAACCTCTCTTCTTCGCAGTTCTTTTTCCATACGTTACGCAGGTACCTAAAATCAGTCAGAGTCGATTGCATGGTGCCGAGGATGGTGGCAAGCTCTACCTTTTTATATATGTCGTCTCCAGTGTCATTATGACGAGCCACTATTTCCGTGAGGTTACAGAATTGTGCTGACCGAAGTACTATTTCTGAACAAGGGTTCGTTCCGAAATCGTGGTCTGCATCTCTCCGTTCGGGGAGCATATTGAGACAAGCCTCTCTGTTGAAGATACCCCTTTCCCCGGACTTACTCTCGTAAATTGCCAGCCATTCACGCATAAAAGCGCCCATGTCCGGTCGCTCCGTATAACAGATTGAATTGTTTGCAAGACTTCGCTGGGAATTTTCGATGTACCATTGTCCCATCTTGGCATGACGCATCCTCTCATCTGAGTGGTTAGATAAACTTATCAGAGCTGTGCGTCTTACTCCACCAACCAAGACAGCTTCACCAGTGTGGCATATAAGGTCGTGTATCTCTATGGAGGTGAGCTTGCGTCCCTCAGCTCCTTTGAATATTCTAATAAAGTGACGGCACATCCTTTCAAACGGCTCCGGGCCTGACGCACGACCCCCAAACGTGACTAATATCTCTCCTGCTTTTCTAACATTAGAGGTGTCTATCTTGGGTACCTCCCCTTGGTACAACAGGGAGACAAGCTCTTTGAGAGCCTTGGCCCACCCAAGTTTGGAGTCACTGACCACTATGGTCGTGTCTGTATCGTGAAATGACTCAGCTACCTCTGGGAGCTTGGCTATATGCTGACGCTCAACAGAGAAGCCAAGTCCGGTTCCGCACAGCATAATGTACAGGGACTCATCAAAGACCCTTATGTTATCGGCGGCAATATAAGCGCAGTTGTACCCAGCGACGTTGTCTCGCTCCAAGGCACGACCTGCGGTCATGACAGCCCTCATGGAGGGCAATACCTTCTTATTGGTGATTGCCTCCTTAAGGGTTTTAAAGGTGCGGACATAGTCCGGGTTGTTTCCAAACCTTCCTTCGAAGAAATCTATGAAGCGTGTTACGGTCTCGTCCCATCTTTCTCTGCGTTTTAGGTCAGGCAGGTATCGTGCGTAGCGAGATACCGCAATGTAGTCTTCATAGATTCCTTCGTTCATTATTGTTAGTACCCTCCGTTAGTTGGGCAATGCACCATATACTCAGTCCGCTCCATATAGTCGTCAACGTTCCCCATTGGGTCATCTGGGCCTTCTCCGAAGCGGTAACCATTCTTTTTTACGTAGGCTTCTCTTATGCCGACCACCGGGTCTATCTTTCGGTTTTTATATATATCGTCGGTTTCGAGGACTGCTAATTCCTGTGTTATGGGTATGATTTTGATCATTGCCATTGTTACTATCTCCTATCTTTAAGGATACATCGGTTATTGAAATACGTCAAGCTGGGAGGGGGTCTCCCCCCTCCCGGTTGGTCCCTATGTAATCGTCGGTCTTATCTTGTAGATGTGATCCCAGCCCTTGGTTGTGATCTCTGTAATGTAGGTTCCTGTGTTCAGGTAATTTTCGGCCTGTATTAGCCCGAGTTTGATTAAGGCTTTAATGGGGCGTGCGTCATAGGGCTTTAAACGTCCTGTTTCTAGGTATCCAAATTTGCCTGTTCGGTGGCATTTTACTGTGTCGTGCATAATGCGCTCTTGGGCTTTAGTAAGGTTCATTTTGGTTTCTCTTTGTTTCATGGTTGGTGTCGTATTGACAGGTGCAGTATCGCTTCTTGTGGGTCAGGAGTCAACCCAGTTGTATCCGCTTATGGGAGTAGACAGATGGTTGAATAGATGCTATCCTCAAAGTAAGGCTTGGTTGTAGCCCCCTTAAGGGGCTACAACTTACAGGAGAACACTATGAAGTCATCAAGAGTACTGTCGCAAAGTGAGTTAATAGATGGAGCTTTACAAGATGCTGATGATGCTTTAGAAGATGTAAAGCATGACCTTAATGAATTGATCTCGGATATTGAGGCGCTCAGATTGAGGATTGCATCTTTGGCACTCAATAAACAGCTCGATGAGACTGACAGGATGGCTCCTAGATGACAGATTTATCCCTCGACTTGCTGGAACCCTACCTAAAGGTGGAGGAGGAGCGTAGTATCCTCTCCGCTAATGAGTTCACCAAGGATGTGCTTGACTACTACCTTGGCGGGGAACGTATTACTGGTGTCAAGCTACCCTTCCCTCACTTGGCAGACAGGTTCCGCTTGAGGGTTGGTGAGGTCACCCTCTTGGGTGGCATAAACGGCTCCGGCAAGAGTCTGTTCGCAGGCCAGTTGCTCCTGTGCGCCATGATGGAGAATAAGCGGTGCTTCAGCGTCTCGCTAGAGATGAGTCCTAAATACCAGCTGGCACGTATGTGGAGACAAGCCTCGTTAGACGTTACACCAACTCTTGACTATGGTCTGGCGTTTAATGCGTGGGCTTCCAAACGCCTCTGGTTCCTAGACAAGGAAGGAACCATCGACATGAACCACCTCCATGCTTGCATGAGGTACGCTGTGGATAACCACGGCGTTGAATATATACTTATAGACTCCCTCATGACTGTATCTGGTATTAGGCACGATGATTATACAGCCCAGAAGGAGCTTGTTTGTCAGCTGGCTGACATAGCACGAGACCTAGAGGTTCACGTGATATTGATAGCTCACGCCCGGAAAGGTATGTCTATGAAGGAAAAGATAGACAAATGGTCAATCAGGGGAGCTGGAGAGCTGACCGACAGGGTAGATAATGTTCTACTCCTTGGGCGTTATTATAGGAAGGATGACTATGAAGCTGGAGCAGATGGGTATTTATCCATAGCCAAGGCCCGTCACTTCGATGGAGCTGAGGAAGACTTAGACCTGTATCTAGACATGGCTTCGCTCAACTACTACCTGCCTAGTGACCCACCTAAGAAGATGGAGCTGGATGATGAGGTATTAGATGGATAAGGCTTGGAAGCGGTTCGAACGCAGGGTAGCAGAGAGGTTCAAAGAGCTGGACCCTGACGCTAGACGCTGTCCTGTAGCTGATCAGGCAACTAACAACGATATTGTTACATCTTTGCCTTATGGCATTGAGTGTAAGCATAGAAAGAGACTACCAGACTGGATTAGAGATGCGTGGGCGCAATGCAGGGCCAACTCACCAGATGATGTCACGCCTATTGTTGTGCTGGGTGAGCATGGAACGACGCATGATATGGTGATGTTATCACTAGACGACTTCATTAAACTGGAGAAGCGACAATGACCGTCCAGATATACCAAGGTGACTGTAGGGAACAGCTGTATAACGTTGATCCGAACACAATAGACTCCATAGTGACTGACCCTCCCTATGGCCTGTCCTTCATGGGCAGGGCTTGGGACTATGACGTGCCTGACGTTGAGGTATGGAAACAATGCTTTCGAGTGCTTAAGCCCGGCGGCTATTTGGTCGCATTCTTTGGGAGTCGCACCTATCATCGTGGTGTGTTGCCTATTGAAGACGCAGGCTTTGAGATACGTGACCAGATGATGTGGCTGTATGGGTCCGGCTTCCCTAAATCCCATAATGTTAGTATTGCTATTGACAAGATGAAGGGAGCGGAGCGAGAGGTTATAGACGTCAAGGGCCAGAGGGCCAATAGCGGGAGCGGCATATATAACTTCAATAACCCTAGTAAATTAGCGGAAGCTTATGAGGGTGGATGGAATGATACCTATGAAGTCACCGCACCATCCTCGGATGAGGCCAAGCAGTGGGATGGCTGGGGCACCTGTCTAAAGCCCGGTCATGAGCCTATAGTGCTGGCTAGGAAGCCATTTGAGGGGACTGTGGCTAAGAATGTGCTGGAACACGGCACCGGAGCCATCAACATCGACGGGTGTAGGACGCAAGATGGCAAGTTCCCAGCGAATGTCATGCACGACGGCCTCCATGAGGAGTGGGCTGAGTACTTCTATTGCCCTAAAGCCAACAAGAATGACCGCAACGAGGGGCTGGAGCACCTGCCTGATAAGGCTATGGAGACTCCTATGTCCTCAGTACTTCCTCATCTGGAAGATCAAAAGGCCAAGAACATCCACCCAACGGTCAAGCCTAATGAGCTGATGAGGTACCTTTGCAGGTTGATTACTCCTCCCGGTGGCACTGTCCTCGACCCATTCACAGGGTCCGGTAGCACTGGCAAGGCGGCAAAGATGGAGGGATTCAGCTTTGTAGGGTGCGAGCTAGACCCGGAGTACGTTGAGATAGCTAGAGCACGAGCCAATTATGAACCACCTCAAAGGAGTATGTTCTGAAACCAGAGTTAATATCATCATTTACGGTAGGTAGTTCCCTTGGCAAGATGGTCACTGGTATAGGTCAGGCATCATGGGAGTCTGTTGCTTTGATGACTTGCAAGCTGTCTACCCCTGCCAGTTACTACGCTAGGATCAAGTATGCTCTTCAGTTTGGTTACATGAAGCGTCTCGAGGACATAATGTGTGACAAGGTAGTCAGTAAAAGGTTTACTAAACAAACACTTAGGCTCTTGGGTCGTAAGAACATAGTTCCTGACGATATACGTGGAATGGTGCGTCTTGGTATTATGGAGTCATTCCTTGAGAAAGAACTACCCAAGGAGGTGCAGGTCATGGTTGTCAACGTGACATGGAGTCGTTGGCGTGAGCTACGTCCCATGTATAGACGTGACGTACTTCCTTTGTTTTCAGAGCTTGAAACAGAGGTGTGGACTGCATAAAGGTGCGTCTTATTACCTATAAGTGAGGGGCGAATAGTTATAGGTATTTAGCAATGAGCAAGTTTACATCGCAACTCGACCGGGAATCACCACATTATCAACAGTGGTATGACTTCCAATGGGGTAGTGGCTGGCAACAAAGTTTACTATATGATGACAATCTGGTTGACACAGTGTTTGGTCACGATGGTTACAGTGTATTCACGCCGCCGACAAGAGTAAATGACGTGTTCACTCGTATAATCAGACGTAGTAACGTTGAAGGTGACTGTCTAGTATGGAGAGGCAATAGCTACCGTGGACGACCTAGAATGCGTGTTGGTACCAAGCGTAAGCTAGTACACAGGCTTATGTATGAGATTATCTATGGTGACTTCACAGGGTACTTGACACATACTTGTGGCAATTCACTCTGTTGCAGACCAGAGCACTTGAGGATTAAACGTGACCGAGGACAGGGTGAAGCAGAAGGCTCGCCGGGCCGCGATGAGACAAAGGAACCTAGTGGAGAAGCAGTCCCCTTATAAACATAAGAGACATAAGTCTCATAAGACATATAGTAGGGAACGTTACGTATGGGAGTGGGACTATATACGTGAAGCGTGTAGCGATGACTAGCCCTTCACAGGCTCTGTGTTGCGCTGTGTGGGCTTTTCGTTTGGTACCCATAGGGTAATAATGTAGTTCACGCGCTAACGCACGCCAGTTCAAACCAGTTCAAACCAAACCAAACCAGTTCAGTAGCAAATAATTCCCCCACTTAGAGTGATGTTCGGGTAACGTATGTTATGTAAAGTCCCCTTTAGCCCCGGAAGTAGCATATTATGCCCCGGAGCCGGTTTAGGCGGGTAGGAGACCCCCCCGGACCCCCTTTAACTTTCGAACTAGAACCGGATATCGTCCACGCAAACTGGAGGGATGTAAATGGCAAACGGTGTAAGATATCACCCAAGCGCACGACAAGTGACGCCCTTCGAGAAGAGGAACCTTTGGCCCCCAGAAGAAGAGGAAGAACGACTACCCGGCTCAACGTATGATCCAGTATTAGGTAGTACAAGCCCTATAAATTATGAGGCTTTAGGGTTGATAAACTCTCCATTACTAGGGCCACCTTTGGATACTGACTTTAAGTCTAATATATCAATGCCTTCGGGAACACCGTTGAGGAACTCTCTAGCTGGTGCTACATCTGTAGATGATATCTACAACGCCATATTTAAGGCTGAACACAGAAGCACCCGAAAGAAGCCTTGGATAAAGACCAAGGTCAGGGGTGGCAGTGCTTGGGGTGAGGTACAGATTACTGACGGCACAATGGAGACAGCAATGAACTCCTCGTCTGTGAATTTGACTCCTGAGGAGTTTCAATATGCACGTCGGTATATAGGGATACCCTCAAAGGATAAGGCACAATGGCTTACAGGGCCGTACGAGAAGCGTATGTACCGCCAAATAGCCAAAAAGATAATGGCGTATTACCTTAAAATTAGTGGTGGAGATCCACGTGGCGTGATGACCAAATGGTACCTCGGACCCAACGCTGGGGCCATCAAAGGAGACCCCGCGTCTAGCCGTTCTCTGGATGACGTCCTGAAGAGAATGACAACCGAGAATAGGCGCTACATGGAGATATTTCTGAAGGAGCTTGGACTCTAATGGATTACTACGGAGGCGGCTATCTAGGAGACCCAAGAGGTCGAGCCGAGGCTATTGCTGACGTTGTTCGTGATGACGTCGATATGGACCTTGAATTCAAGACTGAGATCGCCCTGTCAGACGCCCAAAAAAATTCTTCTGCCGGGAGCTACTCCTCCAGAGCGCAAGAGGAGCTATCTAACGACCTGACACAGGAAGCCATCAGATCAGCTCCTACAGCTGGAGATGCTTGGGGGGCTGTCAAGAATGCTCGTTCCTTCCTCACTAAAGAGGGTGGCCCCTATCAATATCAGAGCGGCTTAAGAAAGACACGGGCTATCGGTGAGTCTGCCACCTACTTGGGTGGTTTAAGCGCCCTTTCATCAGTCCATCCAGCCCTTGCTGTGTTGGCGCTGACCCCGCAGGGGTTCTTTACTGAGGGGTTGGCTAAGATTGGAATTGGTCCTTCACGAACAAAAAGTAGACGGTTTTTTGATGCCATTAGAGGAGACTACTTTTTAAGTGGCTCAACACTAGATCGCGTAAACAGCAGTTTGTGGGACTTGGTACTACCTGAGGAAATTTGGGAAAATGATAACTAGCAAACAAGAAGCCTTTGTCGACGCCTTCTGCATTACAGGAAACGCAACCAAGGCGGCTGAGATCGCTGGGTATTCACCCGCTACAGCTCGCCAGAAAGGTTACTCCCTAAAGAATCAGTTCGCACGCGAGATAGAAGACAGGATTCGGCAAATGATGGTCGACCATATTCCTGTCGTGGTGGACAAACTAAAGTACCTTATTGGAGACGCACAAAGCGAGTCTGTTCAGTTGGGTGCCATAAAGGATTTCCTTGACCGAGCTGGTATGAAGCCCACCGAGAGGGTTGAGACAATCAGTCTCGTTGAGACTATGTCTGAGGATGATATTAAACGAGAGCTTGCCTCACTAAGGGGCGAGGTTATTGAAACACCGGAGGTGCTCAACTAATGCCTAAAGTCGGAGGTAAGAAATTCTCTTATACGCCAAAGGGAAAGAAGGCCGCTAAGTCCTACGCTAAAAAGACCGGGAAGAAGGTCAAGAAGGCTTACTGATGCCGGTAAGGAAAGTCAAGGGAGGTTACAAGTGGGGAAAGTCTGGGAAGACATACTCAAGCAAGGCAGGTGCACAACGACAGGCGAGAGCTATATATGCAAGCGGCTATAAAAAGGGAGCTAGAGCTAGAAAGGGAGCTTAGGCAAAGAGAGCGTTATAACCAGCTCAGTAAGTATGACCCTTACCCTTACCAGATAAAATTCCACGAAACAGGCTCTCACGCTAACCAACGCCTCTTAATGGCGGCGAACAGAATAGGCAAGTCACTCGCAGGTAGCCGTGAGATGGCAATGCACTGTACTGGACTGTACCCCGAATGGTGGAAGGGAAGACGATATCGGCAACCGATAGTAGCTTGGGCCGGTGGGATTTCTAACGAAACCACCAGAGACATTGTGCAATATGAACTGCTTGGTTCGCCTGACGACCCGGAAGCATGGGGGTCAGGGGCTATTCCCAAGAAGTATATTGTAAGCTCTGAGAGGAAGCCCGGCGTTCCCAACGCCAAATCAGTCGCCCTTATCCGGCACGCGAGCGGCGGGAATTCCTCTCTCTTTTTTAAAGCCTACGAGATGGGCGTAGAAAAGTGGCAAGGTCGCTCAGTTGATTGCATCTGGCTAGACGAAGAGCCGAGCAGGGAGCTTTACTCCCAAGCTGTAACAAGAACATTAGATAGAAAGGGCATGGTCTACATGACCTTTACTCCCGAACAGGGAATGACCGAGACTGTCGCATCCTTTTTGAACAACCTAAAGGACGGACAGAGTTTAAACAACGCAACATGGGACGACGCAAGTGAAAAAGTAAAGAGTTTATCTGGAGGACCGGGACACCTCAACGAGGCAGTTATGGAGCAAATACTCAGCTCATACAGCCCACACGAGAGGGAAATGCGACGGTACGGACGACCAACCATAGGATCTGGCTTGGTATTCCCTATACCTGAGGAACAGTTGTCGGTTCCACCGTTTACCATACCAGACCATTGGCCCAGAGTGGCTGGTATTGACTTCGGTTATGACCATCCGACAGCAGTTGTTTGGTGCGCCTACGACCCTGATGAGGAGTTAACCTACATATACGACTGTTATCGTATGTCTAAAGCCCCTCCTTCGACCCATGCGACAGCTATTCGCACAAGGCCTGGATTTATCCCTATCGCGTGGCCGCATGACGGAAACCGCAAGGATTCAATGGGTAATCCCGGTTTAGCAGAGCAATACAGGGCTTTGGGGTGCAATTTCCTGCCCTTCCACTTTGAGAACCCACCGGCTGTGGGAGAGACAAAGGGAGGTAACTCGGTAGAAGTCGGGATCATGGAGATTTACCAGCGGATGTCCGACAACAAGTTCTTTGTATTTTCCCACCTTTCTGACTGGTTTGAGGAGTTTAGAATGTATCATCGAAAGGACACGAAAATAGTTAGTCTAAGAGACGACCTCATGTCATCTACAAGGTACGCTGTGATGTCTTTAAGGTTTGGCATGGCAGGCAAAGACCCGCAATGGACTGAAGACCTTAAGTACGGGAACTACGGTATCATCTGATGGACTGGTGGGAATGGATACGGAATCGCTATGGGGATGCGAAGGACTACGTAGAAGGATATCCTGACGCTTATTTCTCTAACGTAAAGCAGGGGCTGTTGCAGTCAGCCGATTTACACAAGAAGACCGGAGGAATTGGACCCGGATGGTCTCTCCCCTTTGCTTTCTCGTTAAACCCCTTTAACGTTGCAGTCGACGACGCAATGACAGCGGCTTCCAAGCCTATTGCGGATATTACTGGAGCAGAACAGCAGGATGTAAAGAATACCATAAGCGCGATTAGCATGGCCTTACCCTTGTTAAGAGGGAGAAAGGGATTGACTCTTTCTGAGGGGACTACTGCCCTATCAAGGAAGCCTCCTCTTTTAGAGTACAAGGACAAGTACCCTATATCGATGTGGTCTGATATGCCGGAGTGGACAGCTTCCGATGTCGCACAGACAGACTCTCCTGCGCCTAATCCTGTCGACACGTTTTACTACTCTAGGGCTGTCGAAAAAGTTAGGGGGTTAAGTACCGACACATTGCATCCTCTTAGCGATCTTGTTAACTGGCTACCTAAAAGTGTGGTGATTGACCAGTCTACAGGCAAGAGGGGAGAGGCTTTATCTAGGTACGCCAAGGACGCGATAAAGGATGAGCTTCAGTATCTTGGAGTTGATGACTGGGCGCAAAACCAGATTGATCTAGGTCGGGAGTACTTTAAACCTCAGGAGTTACTTGACTACTTGAGGGAGCAGGGAGAGATACCCTTTAGACTTCGAACTTCGTTTGTTGATGTCGGTGGTGATCTTGGTTTTGATATAAGTGACGAGATAGAGTGGACGAGTCAGTGGGGTAGAGGAGTTACCGCTGATGATGAAGTATACGATGAGGACGGTGGTCCGCTAATTCATCGTGACTGGGGAGATGATGGTGCGTACGGATACATGAACGAGGGCTTTGTACGAGGCGCTCCGTTTACTTTCCCGGATGCTGGTCCCAGTCAGGCATTGAGGGTGAGACTCTATCAGGAACCCCCCGCTTCTGGTGATGACATTGTCGAATCCCTGCTTATGGATGACTATATAACGGAGCCTTTGAGGGAGGAGTGGACAAACACCCTTGGAGAGATAAAAGTCGTTGAATCCTATGGGACAACTGGAGCACATCCGGTATCTACTCGCGTAGAGGTTGACGTTTACGGAAGAGGCAACAACGAATACAACGCTGGGTTTCTAGAGAATCTCTCTGGAAAGTTTGGCTTCCAGAGACCTGAGGATCAGGTAATCGACGGACCAACTTACTCAGTCGCCTTGTCAACTCCACCGATGAACTTCGAACCAACTTCCGAAGCCGATTGGTACTGGATCGGAGACGGCGAAGAAAACGTGACGGTTAACTTTGACCTCACCCACTTGACCAACAAGGCTTACATCCCTTGGATAGATCGAGCTGGTGTAAGAGATGAAGGGATGTCTCCTAGCGACGAGCGGGCTGTTTGGGGCGACTTGGCTGATGTAAATAGGTACTCAGCTGGCATGACTACTGGTGCGCGTCTCCGGCTTGAGCCAAAGGTTCCAACTAACGAGACTGTTCTTCTTCAGGCTATAGAACAGTACCTTAAGTCCGCAAGCGAAGGTGGAGCCCTTGGGACTGATATAGTTGAGTGGTATAAAGAGAAAGGGGAGAACCCATTCTTTGATACTTCTCTTTATTCTGCTTCTTCTCTGGTTGAGATACGAGACGGGCTGGGATATAACGACTGGAGTCCAGCAGTTCTCAAAAACGCTGTATCTGAGGGTCGTGTTCGTCTAGTTCCAGCCACAGAGGAAGGGATAGATGAGCTTGAGGATCGGCTGTTAAATTATTTCGGTTATTTATCCGAGACTGAGTTTTCGCCAAACCAGCCACTTCCCGGTGATGGTGTTACTCACACTGGTTTAGGGTATGTATCAGAACAGAGTACCCCCGGAGTGTTTGAGCAGTACAACCAAGTCAAGCAGTGGGATGTTCAGTTTAAACAGAATTCGAATGATCCAGAATGGACTACTGTTAAACACCTCCGGTATTTTACCGATGCTGTTAGGTTATTGCAATCGATGTATGATGCTGGTGATAGTCGTAACATTCTCTCAGACGTACAGCCAAAGGAAGTCACTAAAGTCCTTGGTAACATAAACAAGGTCATTACCCCTCCTGAGGCTGAGGCTCTGGCTAGAGCCAAGTTGATGGACATATTTGCTCATGTCAGGGCGGACCTTACGGAACCATCGCAGGAAGGCGGAAGAACACAAGTAATGAAGAACACAGGCGGGTTCAACCCTGCCGAGTGGGAATCATACTATAACTTCTCTCCTCTAACTCCGTTTGTAGAGCAGAGATACAGGTTCATTGCTCAGAGTGCTTTTAAGAACGCTATGCAGAGAGTTAATCCTTTCGGGTGGAAGACTAAAGCCCTGATTGATGCTCAAGAAGCTGACACTTTCGGGGGATTGGATAGTGATAATCCTGATTGGCTTCGCCACGTTACTAACATCTTCTCAAGTTTAGGTGGCGATGAGCCAGATGAGATTAGAACAGCCGAAGCGTTGGCTGAGTTTAACAGGTTTTGGTCTCGGAACAGTACTTGGGACGTCGATTTTGGTGGCTACCTGTCTGGAGACGACGACGAGGAAGTTCGAACACAGACATACAACAGTCTTGGTGATGCGAGAAGATTTGCTAATGACCAAATAAGAGAAGAGCTTGAGGAGAAGTTCCCGCAAGATGCTAACAACGCTGGTACAGGAGAGTTTAGTCCTCAGTGGCAAGGATACACATTATCCCACGGTGGATGGGATGCATCCATACAGGACGGTCGAGAAACCATCAGAGAGGTTCTAATTACCGTAGGCAATGAGCAGGGAGAACAGCATGATGCTCTTCACTTTAACTGGGACTACGCTACGGAAGAGTTTGGCGATGAGGGGGCTGACGTAAGGTCAGCTTACTTTGGAACAAATCGTCTCCCTCCGATGATTGGAGAGCACCCGATTGACTCTGATGATGCCAGTATGTGGAGAGGTGATCACGCTCTACCCACTAAGTTCGTCCCCAGAAGGTTTGTTGAGGGTGTAGAGTTTTCTGGTAGGCAGTATCCTCCAATCTACAACCAGATGGGACATTGGAGTACGGTAGGTCATGACTTGCCCGGCGAACACAACCTAGTCTCCAGTATGATGACAACCGAGGCTACGTACAACCCGGTCGATAGACCTTCATGGAAGCCGACTGGCAAGATAAAAGAGTTGTTTATAGGCGAGCTACAGGGGGACGTTCACCAGTTCGGAAGCGCCTACGGGTATGGCAGGACTGGAGAGGATGTTCGTGAGATTCCTCCTGAGGTTGCCGAAGCGATTAATCAAGGCGCTCGGCCAGAGGATATTGATCCCCTTCGTGACCCGTTTGTTACTGAATCACGGAGAAGAACCGCTCAAGATCTGGGGGAGCTTGCTTACCACGAGACATTATTAAGGTCTGGGCAGGTAGGACGCCCGTACAGATTAGCTCCGGGTACGCTGGAAGCCAGATTGAGGAACCAGCCTCTTTTACCTAGAACGAACCCGTCTTCTTGGGTTGGTAACGCTTTGATAGAGGCAGTTAGGTTTGCCCTAGAGAATAACTATGATTATGTTACTTGGCCTGTAGGTGAAGAGATAGTCAGAAAGTGGCGCGGCCAAGGGCCAGAGAAAAAGAAGTTTTACGATTCATATATGCCTAAAACAGCTCGACAAGTCCTTGGGGTCGAGGTTGAAGTCGGTCCCCATGCAAACAGAAGTGGAATAATGATGATGAGGATTCCAGTAGGAGACCCTAAGATAAAAGAGATTCTAATGGAGTTCTTCAAGACTCAGGGAATACCGACATTCTCACAGATAGAACAACAGAGACAACCAGCTTATGCCTAAAGTAACCGAAGAAGAACTAGTTGCACGTATACGTGGAGAGATCACTGATTCTCTTGGTTATGGGGATGTTCTGTCTCAGCAGAGAGAGCTGGCAATGGAGTACTACTACGGTCTCCCGTTTGGTAATGAGGTGGCAGGCAGATCACAGTATGTGGACTCTACAGTTCAGGATACTATAGAATGGATTAAGCCCTCTTTGATGAGGGTGTTCGCATCCGGTGACGACATGGTTAAGTTTAACCCGACTGGCCCGGAAGATGTAGAGATGGCAAAACAAGCCACAGATTATGTAAACTACGTATTCACTAAGCAGAACCCCGGATGGGAGATACTTTACAATTGGTTTACGGATGCACTTCTTAGCAAGAACGGAATAGTTAAAGTATGGTGGAGTGAGGAGGACAACTGGAACCGGGAGGAGTATACCGGCCTGACAGACATGGAACTCGATGCCCTGATAAACGAAGAGGACGTTGAGGTCATTGCCCATACCCCCTATATAGAGGCACAGCCGGACGACGCTGGAGTTGAGTACACCAGCACAGAGCTACATGATATTGTAATAAAACGACTTAACTCAAGAGGCTCGATTAAGATCGAGAACGTACCTCCTTCTGAGTTTTTAATTAACCGCGAAGCAAAGAACATCCAAGACGCACGTTTTGTATGTCACAGGGTTAGAAAGACTCTTTCCGAGCTGAGGGAGATGGGGTATGAGTTTGACGATGACGAGCTTGGTGATTCCGAGGACGACCAGATAGAGTTTAGCGGGGAGCGTCAGGCTAGATACCAGTTTGATAACTCTTCCAACTATGACATAGGGTTTGGAGCTACCGGAGCATCTAATGAGCCAGCTCTTAGGGAGTACTGGCTACACGAAAATTTCGTCAAGACGGACTATGATGGGGATGGGATAGCCGAGCTGAGAAAGGTCTGCACCGTCGGAAGCACTGTTTTAGCCAACGAACCCATTGATTCTATCCCGTTTATATCGCTTTGCCCGATAAGAATACCCCACAAATTCTTTGGTTTATCGGTAGCAGATCAGGTCGAATCACTCCAGCTCATCAAGAGTACGCTAATGCGTAACCTGATGGACAATATGTACAACCAGAACTTTGGTCGCTACGCTGTCCTAGAGGGGCAGGCAAACCTAGACGACCTGCTGACACAAAGACCGGGAGGGGTAGTTAGGGTTAAATCCCCCAATGCCGTCACTCCTTTAGCTACTCCCTCCCTCGAACCCTACTCCTTCCAGATGCTTGAGTATTTGGACGGCATAAGGGAGAGCCGGTCCGGTGTGTCTAAAAACACTCAGGGGTTGAATGATAACGCCCTGACATCGCACACAACGGCGACAGCGGTCGCCCAAGTGATGACTGCATCACAGGCTAGGGTGGAGCTTATAGCCCGGAACTTTGCGGAGACTGGGGTCAAGGAGCTTATGTCTACCATATATGAGCTTCTCCAGAAGAATCAGGACACAGAGACTGTTATCGGGATTAGAGGGACTTGGGTTCCGATTAGACCCTCTGAATGGCTTGATAAATACGATTGTACTGTCTCAGTTGGCCTTGGTCATGGAAACAGGGACCAACAGCTAATGCACCTATCGCAACTCATACAGTTCGCAACACAGGCCCTTAGTGGTGGGCTTGGTATTGTAAACGAGCAGAATTTATACAATATAGGGGCGCAGGTTATAAAGAACATGGGTTTTGTCAATGTACAGGACTTCCTGACCGACCCATCTCAACAGCAGGAGCCAAACGCTAAAGAACAGGCAATGGCATCAGAGACTCAGATTAAACAGAAAGAGCTTGAGATTAAGATGGCTGAGATGCAGATAAAGGCTCAGAAGCTACAGCTAGAGCAAGCCGCTCTACAGGTAGAGACACAGCTCAAGGTAGCAGAGCTTAAACTTGAATCAGAACAGAAAAGGCCAGTGGCCATAGGAAAAGTGTAATGGTGGATGTTATTGACATGGGGGCTGGTCTGGGCTTTAAGCATGGCTCAACCGGAATGAAAGTCCTGCGTAGCTCGATGGGAAGAGGAATGACTCGCCCAAAGTATAGGTACGGAGGGACAAAAAAGAAGCCTAAAATGAGGCCTTATTCTCCATACGATCTTTCTGGTATAGATGAAGAGGTTGAAAAAATGGAGAAGGTCGCATTTGCGAAAAGGAAGAAAAGGGGGAGAACTCGCAAGGCATGACGGATAAAAGAAGAGAGGAACACGCCCAGCGCCTCCTCAACGATAAGCTTTTTGACGAGGCTTTTGAAACACTAAAAAAAGATCTAATGGACCGTTGGAATAACAGCGGTTCTAATGAATCCGAGACCAGAGAGTCAATCTGGTTGGCGATAAGACTGCTTGAAAAAGTTCGCGGTCATATAGAGTCCATAGTTGAAACTGGACGTATGAGCGAGATACTAGACAAGCAACACCCAATTATCTAAGAGGATTTTATTATGGCGGACACGCAACAAGCCCCGCAAGTTGTAGAAGAAGCGTCAACAGGTAGTATAACTGAGGCGCAAAACGCGTTTCTTGGTTTAATGGACCCTGAAGAGGAGAAACCTGAAACCGAGGAAGCGCAACCTACGGAAGAGGAGGAGTCTACACCCGAAGAGGAAGACGAATCATTGGAAGAGGCTTCTGAGGAGTCTGAAGAAGAAGTTGAAGAGGACGACGAGGAAGGGACTGACAACCAGCAAGAGGAAGGAGAGGAACTTCTTTATGCCGTCAATGTAGGCGGAGAAGAACAGGAAGTCACCCTTGACGAGCTTGTGAGTGGTTATTCAAGGCAGTCAGATTATACCAAAAAAACGCAGGAAATTGCTGAACAACGCAAATCGATGGAGGCTTACCAACAAAAGGTACAAGCTGAAATTAATCAGATTCAGGAAGAAAGAGCGCAGTACGTGAATGCCATCAACCAGTATGTTGAAGGCATGACTAGTTCCATGCAACAGTTTAAAGATATTAACTGGGAGGAACTCCGCCAGATCGACCCGATTGAGTACATGACCAAGAAGGAAGAACAGCGGGATTTCCTAGATAAGATTGAAGGCGCAAAAAGACAGCAGGCCGAAGCTATGGCAAAGGCCGAGCAGGAGCATAAGTCTCAATTTGCTGAGACTGTTCGAGTAGAGCAGGGGAAACTTATTGAGAAACTCCCAGCATGGGGGGATCAGGATAAACGGCAGAAAATAGCCTCAGAAATGAGGGAGTATGCCGTAAAGAATGATTTCTCTAACGAGGAGTTAGATATGCTTAACGATCACAGGGCTTTTGTTGTCCTGTATAAAGCTATGGAGTACGACAAACAAAAGAAAGCCAATCCAAGGGCTAAAAAGGTCAGAAACAAGCCGAGGGTCGTAAGAACTGGAGCGCCTGTCTCCAAAGCGAGCAGGAATAAGACAGCACGTGCGAAAACAATGAACCGTCTCAAAGAAAGCGGTAGTGATAGAGACGCCGCTTTACTACTTGAGGACTATGTAGATATTTAACCAAGGAGGAAGCAATTATGGCACTTCCAGCGAATACGAACTATACGTATGCCGCCGCATCAGGATCGACACGCCTAACTTCGATCCGGGAAGACTTGTCAGATGTAATATATAATATTGCTCCACTCGATACTCCTTTCTTATCAGGCTCAGGCCGTACTACGTGCGACAACACTTACTTTGAGTGGCAGACTGATACGATTGGGGCAGGTTCCTCGAACCAGCAACTTGAAGGGGACGATGCGTCAGCAGACGCTCGTGCCGTTCCTACGCGAGTGGGCAACTATACACAGATAAGTCGTTACGTGGTGCAAACTTCAGGCACGAACGAGGCCGTCAATAACGCAGGCTTCAAATCGGCTCAAGCCTATCAGTTGGCTAAACGAGCAAAACAGCTTAAGCGCGATATGGAATATCAGCTTACCCGCCCAGAGGGGCAGGGAGGCGGCGCGGCTGGTACAGCTCGCAAAACTGGTGGCTTACCGTGTTGGCTAGGTACTAACTGGGTAACAGGTAACCCGTCTTCGGGCTCTCCTGCGGCACCAGCGAACTCTAACGGCACAGCCGCACCAACCAACGCAACCGCAACGATAGCCATTTCTGAGGCTATGATTAAGGAAGTTATCGCAGACACCTATAACTCTGGTGGCTCGCCTGATATCCTTATGTGTAAACCGACTATCAAGCAGGCAATATCCGCCTTGACTCAGACTGTATCGAGTCTACGGACTGACGCCAACAAGGTAGCCCCGGCGCACGTTGTGGCGGCTGTTGATGTATACGTCTCTGACTTCGGTACGTTCCGAATAATTCCCAACAGGAACGCTTACCAAGATAGAGATCTTTTCTGCTTAGACATGGACTATATGGAAGTTGCATATTTACGTCCATTTCGCACAGAAACTTTAGCGAAGACTGGTGATAATGTTCAGCAGATGTTGCTTGTTGAATATGGCTTAAAAGTTAATAACGAAGCCTCATCTGGTCAGTTAAACGACATCAAAGCGTAATTAGGAGAGGGGGGGAGAAATCCCCCCCCAACCTTTATGGATAAAGAAACAAGAAAGTTAGCGAAAAAGCTTGGTGCTGAAGAACCGAAGCAGGCCAAGAAAAAGGCGATGACATCCGACGAGTTGCTTGACAAGCATCTTAAGGACTTGAAAGGTGCTTCAATAACCGGAAGAACTAACATAGGTGGAGTTAAAACTTACAGTGTCTAAGAAAAGAATTTTAGAAAGAGGGCCGACTAGGGATACCTACTACCACGAACACGTTGATGGTACTGTTACGCTTAATACTGTTCAAGATGTAGAGCCTATCGTAGAGCACGCTAAACGCAGGTATAATGACTTTGGTGATAAAAAGACTCCCGGTAAACGAGGGGAATTTCATCAGGTAGCGACTATACCTTTTAATATATGGGAGAACTGGATGCAGGAGACCAACGGTGCCATCGAGAAGGATAGCAAACTGCTGGCTAAGTATCTAAATGATCCCGACAACAAGTATTTTAAAGTAGCACCAACCAACATTTAGGTATAAAGATATGGCATATACTGATATTAGTAACGTTTTTAAGCCCAGTACTACGCAGACGGTCTCTTTAAGCACCTCTAGCGCGGCAACCAGTAACGCGTTTGGATCTCAGATAGACAAAGTAATGGTGACCTCAACAGCCGCTTGTTTTGTAAAGTTTGATGGGACGCCAACCGCGACAACTTCTGACGTTTATATCGCCGCAAACACGCCCTACTTCTTTAATGTAGCAGGCTCTGACAAATGCGCTGGTATTGTAGCTTCAAGTACCGCGACTCTGTATGTGACGGAACTGAGTAGATAATGGCTATAGGGACGTACGCAGAGCTACAGACAGCTGTAGCTAACTGGCTGGATCGTGATGATCTGAGCTTAAGAATTCCTGAGTTTATCGCTTTGGCAGAAGCGAGGATGAACAGGATACTGCGTATACGCCTTATGGAGTCTAAGTATACGGCATCGACTGTGGCCACCCAACGAAATCTTGCGCTCCCAACTGGGTATATACAAATGCGTAATTTGCAGATTAATACTACTCCAATAAGGACGTGTCAGTACGTTACTCCCGAGATATACGACAGACTGTATGGGAGTACTCTAACAGGTACGCCAGAAATATACACAATAATTGCTAACGAGCTTCAGCTTGGTCCAATCCCAGCCACAAGCCAGAAAATAGAGATGTTATTTTACAAAAAAATAGCCGCTCTTTCGGTGACAAATACAACCGAAGCCATGCTTACTGACAACCCGGATATATACCTGTACGGTGCGTTGCTAGAGGCAGAGCCTTTTATAATGAATGACGAGAGGGTCGGTCTATGGGCGCAGGGGTTTCAACAGGCTGTTTCTGACTTGCAAGAGCAGGATAACAAGGATCGTCACTCAGGGTCAGCCCTTAGAGTCATGAATACGAGTGGTTACTATTGACAGCCCCTATAACATGGGCCGAGGCTACTTCTCCCATCCTGTGGAGCAACATAGGAATAGATTGGAATACTCCCGCTGAGACAGGTAGTGCAACTTACGCTGTAGATGGCGGTTATAGTCTAGGGGTTAGTCACACTAAAGGGGCTTCTATCTCTTTTGGGCTAGACGCTTCTTACGCTCTTGCTGAAGATGTGACAATGCCGGTGTCTATGTCATTTGGGACTACTATAGGCTCTGACCTACAGCATGGGCTGGTGGTGCAGGGTGCTGGCACATTTGCATCTGATCTATCTCAGGCAAGTTCTGTAACAGCAACTATGAGTCCAACCATTACGTTTGGCGTGGATGCTGATTACTCATCTGCTGGTAACCTGTCTTTTTCGGACTCCATATCCTTTGGAACTACCTTATCCCAGAGTGCATTAGATAGCTTCCTGTGGAATCCAGAGACAGACCCAACAACTACATGGACCGCTGTAACCGATCCGACTACAACATGGTCTAGTGTATCAGACCCGACAACTACATGGACTAAGGTGGATTACCCAGATTGAAAATGCAACCAACAATGAAGGCCGAGGGAGGTCTAAGAATGAAACACGATAATGATTATACTATCGGCCTACGGAATATATGGGAAGTAGTGTGCTATGGTTCTGACGGTCAGGAAAAGTGGCGGGAGATAAACAAGAACCTCGTTACTACGGCTGGCGCAAACCATGTGCTGGACGGTACGTTCAAAAGCGGTACGCAGATAACAAGTTGGTTTGTCGGTCTAAAAGCGGCTGGAACCCCTGTCATCGCGGATACGATGGCCTCTCACTCCTCATGGGCTGAGTTGGTTCATACCACCGCATATTCTCAGACCGTAAGACAAACCCTAACATTAGGGTCTATAACAGGTACGACCACTAGCACTTGTGATAACGCTTCAAGCAAAGCCACTTTCTCGATAAATGCTACTAACACAGTAGCGGGTGCTTTTGTTGTGAGTAACAATGCCTCATCCTCAGCTACTGCCGGAACACTCTACGGTGTTGTGGACTTTGCATCAGCTAGGGCGGTTGTTTCTGGAGATACTCTGGAAGTGACTGTAACCCTCACAGCGGCGAGCGCATAATGGCTGTCGAATCCGCCAGTTGGGTAACACAATTAGTCGATACCAACCCAGTTGTTGGTGACCCAGTTGGAGAGGGAGATGACCATCTAAGGATGATTAAGACTGTCCTAAAGAACAGCTTTCCATCTACGTCAACCACAGCCATAGTTCCTAATGTGTCTAGTCAGTCTGGTAAGTATTTAACTAACGATGGCACAGACACATCGTGGGGAACCATAACCCCCGGCGATCCGGCAGGAACAGCTATAGCGATGGCGATTGCATTAGGAGGCTGACATGGCTAACACTTTTAAGAATCAGGGTGCCGCATTAACTACAGGTGGAGGTGTTGTCTACACTGCACCCGGCTCCACAACTTCCATTGTCCACTCTTGTTATGTAAGTAACATTGATGGCTCAGCCTCAGTCGATGTAGATATAAAGGCTAGAGCAACATCAGGGGATACTTACTATCATGTAGCTAAGGGAGTTCCCGTTCCCGCTGGTTCTACTCTCGTACTTGATAAGCCGATAGACCTAGAGGCTACCGGGGACATTCACATGACCGCCAGCGCAAACTCTGACGCTGAGGCGGTCTTAGGTATACTTGAAATCACATGAGTTATTTAGGTAAAGTCGCATTAAAAGCCTCTGACATAAGGAGGCTAAATGTAACAAGTTCTACGTCTGCTACGCATACGCTTAGTTGGACACCCCCTAATGAACAATCCCTTATCATCACCATCAATGGTGTAAAGCAACAGAATAACTATACCATATCAGGTACTACGCTTACTCTGGATACCGCTTTAACAGCTACTGATGCTATGGAAGTTGTCGGTATCAATGATATAGGAACTACTAATGTTCCCGGTAGTGGTGTCATTACTAATGATATGGTTTCGCCATCTGCCGCGATAGCGCAGAGTAAGTTAGCCACATTAGCGATAGACACAGCGGAACTTGCTGACGATGCTGTTACCGCTGATAAACTAGCCAACTCAATAAACACTGAGATAGCAGCTAATACAGCAAAGGTAACCAACGCTACGCACACTGGCGATGTAACTGGCGCAACGGCCTTAACTATTGCTGCCGGAGCTGTAGACCTTGCAATGCTTAGTGCGACAGGTACAGCATCCGCAAGTAATTTTTTAAGAGGTGATAACTCTTGGGCTGCTGCCGGTGGTGGAAAGGTATTACAGGTGGCTCAAGGAGTTCTAACAACGGCAACATCAACAACTAGCAATTCTTATGTAGACTTGTGCACTGTTTCGATAACACCTAGCGCGGCAACCAGTAAAGTATGGTGTAATTTTTCAACCTACGGTGGAACTGAGGGCGATGTTAGTCATGGGTATGTCATCCTTACAAGGGAAGACACGGAAATATTTAGTGCTACTAGCACGGGCAGTAGGACAGGGGCAAGTGGCGTTATGAATAATGCAACCATGCAACAGTATTTTATGGGGGGTTCTTTTCTGGATTCTCCTAATACGACTTCAGCAACTACCTACAAGATAAGATTTAAGACTTCTAATACCTACCCTTTATATATAAATCGTTCCCATAGAGATACTAATTTAGCGGCATACGATGGTAGAACACCAACTCAAATTACTGTTATGGAGATAGGGGCGTGAGAGATAAAGCCATAAGAAATACTCACCCTACCGCAGTAACCATTTTCCATGGGGGAAACACCTATGATGCCAATGGTGAAATTGTAGTTCTTGATGAGTCAGTAATAGCGACTGAACAAGCGAGGTTACAGTCTGAGCATGACGCGCAAGAATATGCCCGTAATCGCCAAGCGGAATACCCATCTCTTAATGAACTAATCGTAGCCCTATGGGAAAATGTAGTAGAAGAAAGAGCGGCTTCAGTTGTATCACTGGAAGCCAAACGCCAAGCAATAAAGACAAAGTATCCTAAATAATGGCTAGAACAACTATAAGAACTGAAGACATTACGGCTAGTGAAGTTACTACCGCAAAGATGGCAGTTGATCCAACCAATGCGTCTAACCTGTCCAGCGGATCAGTGCCATTGGCTCAACTAGGAAATGTAGATACCACTGGATTAGAAGATGATATTGCAATACTGGGGTTCAAAGTTGCTTCTAATGGATCACTAGCTAAATATGATTTGGTAGATCAAACTATAGATGGCTTTGAAGATGCAAGTGGTATTGACGCTAGCGCCTCAACTGGAGAGGTTAGAAGCTCCTCTAACTACTACTCTGGCGGTGTTGCCGGAAACTATTTCGGTGATGGTTCTGATGGCTCATTAACCACCTCTGGAAATGTGACCCATACTGTTCAGAATAAAGTCGGCTCTTATGATGGGGATATGGTTATAAAGCAATACTCTGCTTTGACGATATCCGCTGGTCATACTATGACGGTAGATCAACCATGTCGGGGTATGTTTATATATGTAACAGGTAACTGCACTATAAACGGTACGTTATCTATGACGGCTAAAGGTGGTGCTTCTGATCCTACAGCCACTGGCGGCTCTGATTCCTCTGCTGTTAATACTGATGGATTGCAACTTCCAATGCTCACATCGGGTGGCTCTCAAACTCTGGCAGCGGCTACATTTGATGGCGCGGGTTCGGGAGTGAAAACAGCGGTTGCTAACCAAGCAGCCATATCCTCTTCAGGAACGATCTTTAAGATAGGAAAAACTGGCTCGGCTGGTGGAGCAAGTATTGTAAGCAATAGTGCAGGAACTGGTAGTTGCATAGGCGGTACAGGCGGATCGTATGGCCAGATAAGTGGCAACGTAGGAACGGCTGGAACTACTGGAGGAGCTACACTAACAACTGGTGGGGGCGGTAGTGGGTCATTCATGGTTATGTCCTCTGGGGAGGGTGCTGGCGGAAATGGCACAAGCGGTGCAGGTGGTACAGGCGGAGCATTTTCTGGTGGTTCCGGTGGAGGTGGTTGTAATAAGTCTTACGGTACTGGTACAGTAGCGGCAGGAAATGGAGCAAACTATGGTGGGGCAGGAGGTGCAGCATATTCGGCATCAGGGGGTGGCGGAGGTGGCGCAGGAAATCCCGGCGGCGCTTTAGGCTCTACCTATGGTGTGGCTGGTTCCGATGGAGTAGGCGGAATTATATGGTTAGTTGTAGGTGGTGATTTAACTATAGGTGGTAGCGGGACTATACAAGCTAATGGGGCTAGTGGAGGGGGTATCACCCAAAACCCAGGCGGCAACTTTCCTCAAGCGTCTGCTGGTGGCGGTTCTGCTGGCGGAGCGGTGTTTGCACTTTATAATGGAACCCTATCTAACTCAGGCTCTATAACAGCTACGGGAGGATCAAAAGGTACTGCTGCTTGGACTTGCGCTACTAACTACGGTGGTGATGGAGGCGCTGGTGGGACTCATACCGCAGAGGTTTCTCAAGCGGCCTCGTATAATAATATGACACTTATATCAACTAGCACGACTGCTCAAGCTACTCCAACTAAAGGAGATATAGTTCTTACTTATACAAATGGTTCTGGGACTGCTACCATAAATACAGATATAAAGGCGTATGTAAGCAGAGATAACGGCAGTAACTATACACAAATGACTTTAGCTTCTGAGGGAACCACTGGTGGGCATAGCATTGTAACAGCCCATGATGTAGATATAGGTAGTCAGCCGTCAGGAACATCTATGCGATACAAGATAGAAACGCTTAATCAATCAGCCGCAAAAGAAACAAGAATCCAAGCAGTATCATTGGGGTGGTCATAAATGCCTTTAACTAAAGTAACAAGCGGAGTAAGGACACTAGGCACTGGTGAGGTGGCTACGGCTAACATGGCTGTAGACCCGACCAATGCTTCAAATCTATCTAGTGGGTCTGTCCCCACTGCCCAATTAGGTAATGTCGATACTGCTGGTTTAGAGGATGACATAGCATTACTTGGTTTCAAGGTGGCCTCTAATGGCTCCCTAGCCAAGTACAATCTTGTTGACCAGACAGTGGATGCTTTTGAGGATGCTTCTGGTATAGATGCTTCAGCCTCTACTAATGAGTCGAGAGATTCGTCTGGAAAATATTACTCTGGGGCTGTCTCACAAAGCGGAGCAACTGCCGCATTTACCTCTACAGGAGCGGCCACTTGGACAGCTCCTGATCCATCTCCAGCAAGTGTTGAGGTTCTTATAGTGGCTGGCGGAGGCTCTGGCGGAACCGGCTGGTATGCTGGGGGAGGTGGTGCCGGAGGTGTTGTCCATGATACAGACTACGCTGTGGTCGCTGGAACTGTGTATGACTTAACCGTTGGCGTTGGTGGTACTGGTCATGGAAGTGATGGTAGTCCCGGAGATAATGGAGACGATTCAGTTTGGAATATAAACGCAGAGGGTTCTGGGATTACCATGACCGCCAATGGCGGCGGCGGTGGTGGATCAAGAAATAATGACGATGGTGTGGCTGGCGGCTCTGGGGGCGGTGGCGGCGATAATGGTGGCGCGTCTGGCGCGGCTAATCAAACTTCTCCAACAGGAGCAACTGGTTATGGCTTTGCTGGTGGCGCATCGAATAATGACTCCGGTGCAGGCGGTGGTGGCGCAACTCAAGCGGGAAGCGGCCCAACCAGTAACGTTAACGGTGGTTATGGCGGGGCTGGTAAATTATTTTCAACTTGGGTCGCGTATGGAACGGACTCAAGCAATAATGCATCTTCTGGAAGTAATGGCGGGTATTTTGCTGGTGGTGGGGCTGGAGCCGCTCATGGAAATGGCACTCCAGAAGATGGTGGTGTAGGCGGTGGTGCTGATGGCGTAAAAACTGGCGGTGGTAATGGTGCGCAATCAAATACCGGTGGCGGGGGTGGAGGCGGCCATGGAAGTGGTAGTTCCGGAGGGAATGGTGGGTCAGGATTCATTGGAATTTATTATGGGGCTTTTAACCTGTATAACAACATGACCCTTGTATCGAACTCAACAACTGCCGAGGCCGTCCCAACTAAGGGGGACATTGTTATGACTTATAGCAATGGCGCGGGTACTGTTACGCTAAATACAGACTTGAAAGCGTATGTCAGTAGAGATAATGGCTCAAACTATACTCAGATGACTTTAGCCTCTCAGGGAACTTCGGGTGGCCATGAGATAGTTACAGCCCATGACGTAGACATCTCTTCTCAACCATCAGGAACGGCGATGAGATATAAAATAGAAACATTAAATCAATCGGCATCTAAAGCGACCTATATACAAGCGGTATCACTAGGATGGTCATAATATGAGTTACATGGGAAATGAGCCACCTGATATTGGGGCATACGGAGTACAATCATTTGATGGTGGTGGTACATCCTTTACACTATCAAAGCCCTCTACAACAGCAACGGTACTCCTATTCATAGACGGTGTGCGCCAGACTCCAGTGGACGCATACAGTGTAAGCGGTGTAACCCTAACAACTACAGCCACAACCCCATCAGGAACAGATAATGTAACCGTCCAGTACCTTGGTGACGTTGTTGACTTTGGTGAGCCAAGCGATGATTCAGTAACATCTGCCAAGATAGTAGATGGGGCTATTGTTAATGCTGATGTAAATGCAAGCGCGGCCATAACCTTATCTAAATTAAGTATATCAGGAACCGGGACAAGCAGTAATTTTCTAAGGGGTGATGGTTCTTGGAACGCTCCTACGGAATACGATGACTCCGGCATACAGGATGACATAGCGCTCCTTGGTTTTCGGGTTGCTTCAAACGGTTCTTTAGCCAAGTACGACCTTGTTGACCAGACCGTTGATGACTTTCAAGATGCCTCTGGGATTGATGCCTCTGCCTCAACAGGTGAGAACTTTAACAGCACTAACAATTATTATTCTGGATCGGCTAATAACATTCCAACAGGTGGGACCGCAACCACTCATGGGCTTTATTCCGTTAATACTTTTCTCGCAAGCGGTGATCTTGTAGTTCCAGCATCTGGAAATTTAGATTTCCTTGTTGTGGCTGGTGGAGGTGGCGGTGGTTCTGAATATAACTCCACGACTAATGACAGAGCCTCTGGAGGAGGCGGTGCTGGTGGCGTAAGAGTTATGGCGGCTACTGCTGTTACCGCACAAACTTACGCGATAGTTGTGGGGGCTGGTGGGGCCGCCGCATCTAGTAATGCTCCGGGTGCTTCAGGTGGTACTTCGTCTGCCGCTGGTATTTCTGCATCAGGTGGAGGCGGTGGTGGCTCAACTGGTAACACACATCAAGGTACGGACGGTGGGTCAGGTGGTGGTAATGCTGGTGGCGGTAGCGCTACTGGTAGATCAGGGAACGCTGGCGGATATTCTCCAGTTGAGGGTTATGCGAGTGGTGGAACGAAAAATGATGGTGATGGCGGCGGTGGCGGAGGAGGCGCGGGTGGTGTCGGCGGTGACTCAAATGCCTCATCTAATGGTAATGGTGGTCTTGGTGGTATAGGGATAAGCAATGATTGGCGCACAGGCTCCGGCGTTTTCTACGGCGGTGGAGGTGGAGGCGGATCAGAAGATACAAATGTTGGCGGGGCAGGTGGAAGCAGTATTGGCGGTACTGGTGGTGCTGGTAAAAATGCCTCTGGAAGCAGGAATGGATCAGATGCTGTAGCCAATACCGGTTCTGGAGGAGGAGGCGCTGGCGAACAGGTTGGTGGTCCCGGCTCTCAACTTGGTGGGGATGGTAGCGCAGGAATAGTCGTTGTCAGAGCATTAACCTCTGCTTGGCAGACTTATTCTAATATGACTCTTGTATCTAAC
>VTLG01012817.1_pt1 | contig 42701 bp, 78 predicted proteins | sample 4694571 | NCBI WGS metagenome assembly VTLG01 (sample SAMN12604809, study PRJNA352737) | marine metagenome | biome: ENVO:00000447; feature: ENVO:00000209|ENVO:00000569|ENVO:01000036; material: ENVO:00002151; isolation source: viral sequences binned using virsorter ...
TATGAACAGAGGGAGTATGCGACAACAAATAACTAAAGGTCCTATGAAAAAAAAAGTTGGTTTGTATAAAAAAGGGAAAAGAGTAAGAATAGTACAAGGTAATAAAAAAAGATCAAAAAGCAGGTTATTTACATGACCGATTTGTTTACTTATAATATTATAAAAGGAGTTAGAAATGACTAAATTATGTCCAAGAGGAAAAGCAGCAGCTAAAAGAAAATTCAAAGTTTATCCGAGTGCCTACGCAAATGCTTACGCATCAAAGGTTTGTGCAGGAAAGGTAAAAGGCCCAGATGGTAAAAAAAGAAAAGATTTTAGAGGACCAAAACCCACTACTTCAAAAGTAGCTAGAGCAGCAAGAAATGTTAGAAAAGCAGGATTAGGGACTATGATGGCTTTAGGTATAGGAGCTGATGATATTAAAAAAAATATTAGGGGTAAAGGAGCTTTATTACCTATGTTTGGTTTAGCTGGGATGGCTAAATATCAATCTATGAATAAGAAAAAACAAGAACAAAATATGGCAGAAAATAAAAAAGAAACTACAGGTTTGACTAAAAAAGAAACTACTGGCATGAGTATGGGAGGTATGACTCCACAAGGAACAGGTTCTTATATCAAACAAGATATAGATGGTGATGAAAGTTTTACTAATCCCTCTACACAAGCTTATTATAAAGATTTGTTAGGGTAATGTCTGGTTTAAAAAAATGGTTTGCGCAGAAATGGGTAGATATTGGAAGTAAAGATAAAGATGGTAAGTTTAAACCTTGTGGTAGAAGCAAACAGAAAAAAGATGCTAAAAGAAAATATCCTAAATGTGTTCCTTTAGCTAAAGCAAGAAGAATGACTGAAGGACAAAGAAGAAGTGCTGTAAAAAGAAAAAGGGCAAAAGCTCAAGGAGTTGGAGGTAAGCCCACTAATGTAAAAACATTTGCGGCTCAAGGTGGATTAGCTGATTATTACAAAGGATTAATATGATGGATGATTTTGATAAACAAGTAAGAAAAGATGCTATGGCTGGATTAAATAATACTAAAGTAAAAAAAAATAAAAAAGCTATTAATAAAACCACAAAAAAAATAAATAAAAATTTAATAAGTGCTGTTATAAAACCATTAGCAGGTAAAACACCTGCTGGTAGAGTGCTAAAGACACTTAGTAATATAGGTAAAACTATAGGTAAAAAAACTGGATTAGATAAAGAGGGTGCTGGAGCTTTATTGGTTGCTTCAGTTCCTACAATCCCTATTGCTATTGATTATATTAAAGATTTAAAAAAGAAAAAAGCAAAGAAACAAAAAGAACTTGCTACTATAGAATATGGTTTTGATACAAAGGGTGTAGATATAAACCAAGGAAAAAATTATGTAGGTAGAGCAAGCAGTAAATTTCAAAGAGCACAAAAAGAAAGAATAAGTAGACGCAAAGCTGGAGGTCTTATTATAAAAGGCAAATCAGCTGATTATTATAAAGGAGTGTTGTAATGTCTAGAATGAATCAATTAAAAGCTTTAGCAAAAGAAGCTAAAGAAAAAGGGAACAGAGAAAAGTACGAACAAATACGTGGTGATATATTCAGAGAATTTGATTTTGACATAGGTAAATTTGCAAAAGGTGGCGGTGTGGCTGTAAAAGGATTAAAGTTTAGAGGTGTTAGATAGTGGCTACTTCAGGTACAACTTCATTTAATTTAGACATTGATGATATAATACAAGAAGCGTATGAGCGATGCGGTATGCGTACCAATAGTGGATATGATTTAAAGTCTGCTCGTAGAAGCTTGAATATACTATTTGCAGAATGGGGAAACAGAGGCATTCACTTATGGAAAGTAGAACTAAAAGAACAACTTCTTACCGCTGGCACTGCTACTTACTCTGCTCCAGCAAACGCTAATGATATTTTAGAAGCGTATATTAGCACCACTACAAGCACAACAACAGCAACGAATGATGTATCTTTAACAAAAATTAGTAGAAGCGAATACGCTGCCTTACCTAACAAAGGAAACAGAGGTCAACCAAGTCAATATTATGTTGACAGACAAACTACACCTACAATAACTTTGTATCAAACACCCGATGCAAGCACATATACATACTTAAAATATTATTACTTAAAAAGGATTGAAGATGCAGGTGCATATACTAATCAAGCAGACGTGGTATTTCGATTTATACCCTGTATGGTTGCAGGTCTGGCATATTATTTATCAATGAAAAAAGCACCTCAATTAATATCAGGAACTAAACTTGTTTATGAGGATGAATTACAAAGAGCTCTTACAGAGGACGGACAAAGAACATCAGTGTATATTACTCCTCAAACTTATTACCCACAAGGAGTGTAAGATGACTGAACAAAAAGGTAGCCCATTATTTAGAAACCCAACTGCACAAAAAGCTTTTGAGTTTATAATGCGTCAAATTAGAGAGGATAGAGTAAGACTACCTTTTTCTAAAATAGAAGCAACAAGATATATTATGAATGTGATTGCGCAAAATATGGAAGACAATGCCGCTATAATAAAACTTATGAAAGAGTTTGGGTACAAACCTAAAGCAGTAGAGACACCTAAAAAAACAGACACCAGTAAAAAAGCTACGAAAAATCAAACAGATAAACCGTTAGGACCTGGAGGAAATTAATGCCTTACGCTAGAGGAAAAAAATCAAAAGCAATATCCGATAGATCAGGTATGGAATTTCCATATACAGAAATGGTGAAAGAATGGAACGGTTCTTTAGTACACAGATCTGAGTTTGAAGCAAAGCATCCACAGTTATTACGAAAACATCAGAAAGCTGATGCCATAGCTTTATCTAACCCAAGGCCTATGCATCCTGACACACAAAAAGATTTTGTGTTGTATATTAGCAATGGTTTTTTTTCAGAAGTAGGAGATACTGGAATAACGGGTGGTGCTAATATGACTGTAGAACAAAGTAATAATATTTTAGGAACAAAATTGACCTCTTTAGAACTAAGCTCTGCAATCGGAACAAATTTTACGGTAGTGATTTCATGACAATAACACATTCAAACTTTTTAACACAGGTTAGAAACTATACAGAAGTAAGTTCAAATGTTTTAACAGACAGTCTAATAGATGAATTTATAAGAAATACTGAAATAGATATTGCAAATAAAGTAGATTATGATGATATAAGAAAATATGTAACTGCTGTTACAGGCACTAATAGATACATAAATGTGCCAGATGATTGTATTAGTATTCGTTCTGTGCAAATAATTAGTAGTAGCACAAGAGACTTCCTAGAAAAGAGAGACACATCTTTTATCGCTGAATTTAATCCCGGTGATTCTACAGGACAACCTAAATATTATGCAAATTGGGATGATAAAAATATTGTATTCGCACCTATACCTGATCAAGCATATGAGATACAAATGAATTATATTAGAGACCCTGAGCATTTTACATCTACTCAAAACACTTTTTTATCTCAACATGCAGAAAATTTATTACTTTATGGTGTTTTGGTTGAGTGTTTTAGTTATTTAAAAGGCCCAGCGGATATGTACAAACTGTATTTAGATAAGTATAATGAAAGTATTCAAGCGTTTATGCTTACACAAATGGGTAAACGTAGACGAGCAGATTATGATGATGGTGTAATGAGATTACCTGTGCAATCTCCTTCACCTTAACTTTATAGGAGGAAAAATATGGCAATAACAACAAGTGCAGTATGTAATGTTTTTAAAACGGATGTTTTAAAAGGCGTACATAATTTTACAAATCCTGGAGGTAATACTTTTAAATTATCTATGTATACTTCTAGTGCAACTTTAGGTAAATCAACAACTTCTTTTACATCAGACAATCAAGTATCTTCACCATCTGGTTACACCAGTGGTGGTAAGGCTTTAGCTGCTGTTACACCAGTTTTAAGCACAGATACTGCTGTAGTAGATTTTGCAGATTTATCATTTGTAGGTGTATCTCTTACAGCAAGAGGAGCTTTGATTTATAATGATTCAGCTACTGGTGATCCAGCAGTTGCAGTTTTAGATTTTGGTGGAGATAAAACAGCTACTTCAGGCACATTTACAATACAGTTTCCTACTGCAAATGCTTCCGATGCTATTATAAGAATAGCTTAGTTAGGAGTTTATTGTGACCACTAGAACATTTACAGTTACAGTAGTAAATGTTAGTGGGTATAATAAATATTTTATTGATGGAGTACAACAACCTACTCTCACATTAGCTGAGGGAGGCACATACGTATTTGATTGGTCAGCAGCAACAGGTCATCCTGTTAGATTTTCTACCACTTCAAATGGCACACATAGTGGTGGAACTGAGTACACCACAGGTGTTACAAAGGATGATGGTAATTATCTAACAACAATACAAGTAGCAGATTCTGCTCCAACTTTATATTATTACTGTCAATACCATTCAGGAATGGGTGGACAAATTAACACCGAAGCAGGAGATACATGGGGTTTATTATTTTGGGGTCAAGGATTTTGGAGTGACCAAAATAATACATCTGTAACAGTAACTGGAGTTGCCTCTACAACTTCTATAGGTTCTGTAACGATTGATGCAGAGATTAACACTGGATGGGGTAGAAGCAGTTGGGGTTTATTAAACTGGAATGAAGCTATAGGTGATGTTGATGTAAGTGTCACTGGTGTAAATGCAACTGCTAGTACAGGTTCTGTAACTGCTACAGGCACAATCGAAACTGGTTGGGGCCGAGGAGGCTGGGGTAACAGAGTTTGGGGAGATACTTTTTCAGTTCTACCTTCAGGAGTTGCAGTTACTTCTGCTATTGGCACACCTGTAATTACAACTGATGTAGTTGTTGCAGTAACTGGTGTACAAGCCTCTATTACAAATGACGATGTAACTGTTACTACGAGTGTAACTATTGCTCAAACTGGACTAGCTTTGACTGGCTCTATAGGCACAGTTGATTTTGATGGGGATTCTACCACTGGAACTACAGGTGTAGCGATGACCTCAGCTATTGGCACAGCTATAGTCGCACCGATTACATTAGTAGATGTAACAGGTGTAGCAGCAACAAGTTCCGTAGGAACTGTTGTATTAGGAATAACAGGTTCAGTCAATGTGACTGGGGTGGCATCAACAAGTGCAGTAGGTTCAATAGTACCAGAGTCTATATACTCTGTCACAGGGGTAAGTGTTACGTCATTTGCTGGTAATCCACAAGAAGTAACAGGAGAGGGAGTTATAGATGATGTTACTGGAGTGGTATTGACGAGTAATGTTGGAAGTGTAATAATAATAGCATGGAATGAAGTAGATACAGGTACTCCTGTAACTTGGACTGAGATAATAACAGCAGCATAAAGGAAAATATATGGCATCAACATATTCATCAGATTTAAAATTAGAACTCATGGCTACTGGTGAAAACGCTGGTACGTGGGGTGATAAAACAAACACAAACTTAAATTTAGTACAACAGGCAATAGGTGGCTTTGAACAAGTCACAGTCGGAGATGGAGCTACAGTTAATCTTGCAATGACAGATGGTACCATTTCAAACGCAAGAAATATGGTTGTTAAAGTGGCTACTGTAACCCTATCAGGAGCCACTGTGTTAACAGTGCCTGATAGCATTGAAAAAATGTACATCTTTGATGTAACAGCAGTTACAAATCCAACTAACTTAACTATTAAAACTGCAAGTGGAACTGGTTTTTCTCCAGATCAAGCAAAAATATATTTTGCATACGCAAATGGAACGAACATTGTTGAAGTATCTTTAGATAGTTTAGGTGGTGCGATAGGAACAGCAAGTTTACCAACAGTACCTACTACAAAAGGAGGAACCGGTTTAACTAGCATTGGTACTGCTAATCAATCTTTATCAGTAAATTCAGGAGCAAGTGCTCTAGAATTTCAAACAGTAAAATTACCTGGAAAAGAATCTATTTGGGTACCAGCGTTAGCTATGTACCCCAATACTACAAATGGTTGTGCTGCTCTTGCACAAGTTGAATTGAGTAATGGTCCAGAAATTAAAACATTAGATTTTGATAAAGACTCAGATGAGTTTGCTCAGTTTGCAGTTGCTTTTCCTAAATCATGGAATGAAGGCACTATAACGTTTCAAGCATATTTTACAGCAGATTCTACAAACACAGGCACAGTATCTTGGAATATGGCTGGTGTTGCTTTTGCAGATAATGATAGTATAAATACAGCTTTTGGAACTGGTGTAGCACCAACAGCAAAGGCACATAGTGGCACAGCTAACGATTTAGATGTTACTGCTGAAAGTGGAGCAATTACTATTGCTGGTTCACCAAGCACAGACGAAGAAGTTTTTTTTCAAATTCAAAGAGATGTATCAGAAGATAGTTTGACTGCTGATGCTAAATTACTAGGAGTAAAAATATTCTTTACAACTGATGCTTCTAATGACGCTTAAAGGATACCTTTAGTATGACAAGTTTTGGTTACAATATATTAGGTTTTGGTGGTGGCGTTGCAGCAGCAGCTACTTACAATGTAGATACTTTAGTCATTGCTGGTGGAGGTGGAGGAACTAATTCTTCTGGTGGTAATGGATGGGGTTCTGGTGGAGGTGGAGCTGGTGGTTTACTTGCTGCTACTTCTTTAGAAGTTTCATCGGCTACTGCTTACACAGTAACTGTAGGAGCTGGTGCAGCAAATGCTACAACTGGTACAAATGGATCAAACTCAGTTTTTTCAGGTGGTTCAGTAGCAACTCAAACTGCTATAGGTGGTGGAGGAGCTGGTGGTAAACAAACAGGTGATAAGGATGGTAAAGATGGAGGTTCAGGCGGTGGAGCAAACCGAAACGCTTCAAACGTTGGTGGAACTGGAACTGTTGGACAAGGAAATGATGGAGGTGATGCCATTAGATCTTCTTATGTAGATAATGACAGAGGCTCTGGTGGTGGAGGTGCTGGTGGAGCTGGTCAAGATGCTAAAGATGGAGGTGCTGGTGGTACAGGTAGTAACTCTTATTCAGCTTGGGCAACTGCAACATCAACAGGAGATAATGGATATTATGCCTCTGGAGGAGGTGGAGGTAGAGGAGATGCACGTTCTGGAGCAACAGCTTCTGATGGTGGTGGAGGTAATGGTGCTGGTACAAGTGGCACTTCTGGTAACACTGGTGCTGATGGTTTAGCAAATACTGGTGGAGGTGCTGGAGGTGGTGGTTCATCCCCCGGTGCTTCTGGAAATGGTGGAAGTGGTGGCTCTGGCATAGTTATAATTAGATATTCAAGTGGTGTTCAATTAGGAACAGGAGGTACAGTAACAAGTAGTGGAGGATATTATTATCACACGTTTACATCGTCAGGGACATTTACAGCATAATGGCACATTTCGCAAAACTAAATGAGAATAATGAAGTAGTACAAGTGCTAGTGGTTGCAGATACTGACGCACCAACTGAAGAAGCAGGACAAGCTTTTTTACAAAATTTATATAAAAATACTATCACCTATAAACAAACATCTTATAATACTTTTGCTGGTGAACATAAATTAGGTGGCACACCTTTTAGAAAAAATTATGCTGGCATAGGGTTTACATATGATTCTACTAAAGATGCTTTCATACCACCAAAACCTTTTGATAGCTGGACTTTGGATGAGGATACTTGCCTATGGGAGGCTCCAGTGGCATACCCAAGTGATGGTAAAGGTTATGTATGGAAAGAAGATAGTAAAACTTGGGTCTTATTTGACGGCTATAATTAATAAGGTTTACTTATGCTTAGTGAAGTCCAAATTGTTGGTGGAATAAATAAACAGATCACACCAACAGGTGCTCAAGGTAAATGGGTTGACTGTGATAATGTAAGATTTCGTTATGGATTTCCAGAAAAGATAGGTGGTTGGGAACAGACTACCTCTAGTACCTTAGTGGGTGTTGCAAGAGATATGCACATCTGGAGCGATCTTACTGGTAAAAGATACATAGCTATAGGAACAAATAAAGGATTGTTTTTATATCATGATGGAAAAATGTATGATGTGTCACCTTTAGATACAAACATAACTTCTTGCACATTAACAACTACTAATAATTCAGCAACTGTTACTGTAAACAAAGCAGCTCATGGACTAGAAGTAGGTGATTTATTTTTGTTTTCTAGTGTAACATTGCCCGGAGGTGGAACTGGTTTTGTAAGTGCAGATTTTACGCAAAACACTTTTGAAGTCATAACAAGAACCTCAGACACTTTTACTGTTACAGCAGGTAAAGTAGAATCAGGTGCTGGTTTTAGTGCAGGTGGTAGTGTTACTTTGTCTCCATACTTTAAAGTAGGTGACGCTGTACAGGTTACAGGATATGGTTTTGGTGCTGGTTTATATGGTGGTACAAACCCCTCTATAACGAGCACAACCTTAAATGGTGCTTTATTAGATGATGCAAATGGAACAGGTGGTTCAGGAACAACAATCACTTTAACATCTGTAACAGGATTTAGTAGTAGTGGAGGCACATTAAAAGTAGGAGGAGAATTAATAACATATACTGGTGTAGCAGGTAGCACTGTTACTGGCATATCAAGAGGAGCTTCCGGATCAACTAGATCAGCTCACAGTGATGGTGCTGTGGTACAAGAAGCCTCTAACTTTACTGGTTGGGGTGATGCTGCTCCAACAGGTGAAGTAACATTAGAGCCGGGGAACTGGTCATTAGATAACTTTGGGCAAATATTAGTTGCGACTGTAAAAAACAATAAGTCTTTTCAATGGAATCCGAGCAGTGCCTCGGCTCTGTCAACAAGAGCTACAGTCATAAACAACGCACCAATACAAAGCGTAATGACTGTAGTATCTGACAGAGACAGACATTTAATACATTTAGGCACTGAAACTACTGTAGGAACAAGTTCACAAGATAAAATGTTTATACGTTTTGCAGATCAAGAAAACTTTGAGGATTATACTCCTACATCAACAAATACAGCAGGTACTTTTAGAATAGATAGTGGTACAAAAATAGTTGGTGCTGTCAATGCTGGTAGTTATATTTTAATTCTTACCGATACATCTGCATACACTATGCAATTTGTTGGACCGCCTTTTACCTTTGCTATACAACAAGTTGGAGCAAACTGTGGTTTAATATCACAACATGCAATAGTTGCTGTGAATGGTGTAGTATATTGGATGGGTCAAGCGGGTGGTTTTTACGTATATGATGGAACTGTAAAAAAAATAGATTGTCAGGTAGAAGACTTTGTTTTTACTACACAAGATACAGATGATTTAGGATTAAACTTTGATGCAGCAGATGTTGTATACGCTGGATACAATTCTTTGTTTAGTGAAATAAATTGGTTTTATCCTAAAGCTGGATCTACACAAATAGATAGAGTGGTAAGTTTGAATTATAAAGAAGCACTATGGACTATAGGGTCATTATCTAGAACAACTTATTATGATAAGACTATATTTGATAATCCTTATGCTACGGAGTATAGCACAACTACTGCACCAACTTTTCCTATTATACAAGGAGTTACAACTATAAACGGAGCTAGCACTTTGTATGCTCATGAAAAGGGAGTTAATCAAGTACAAACTGATGGTACGCAAACTGCAATAATAGGTAGTATTGAAAGTGGAGATTTTGAAGTTGAAAGTGGTGGAACTATTAGAGGTGATGTTTTTATGAAAATAAGAAGGTTTATTCCTGATTTTAGAGCACTGTCTGGGAATGCTAAAATTACTTTAAATTTAAAAGATTTCCCTAGCGACACAGAAGTAAGCAGTAGTTTGGGACCTTTCACTATATCTTCATCAACACAAAAAGTAGATACAAGAGCAAGAGCAAGAGCGGTTAGTTTGAAAATAGAAAACGTTACTACAGATGAAAACTGGAGATACGGAACATTTAAAGCAGATGTCCAACCTGATGGTAGACGTTAATGTATGGACATTAAAAACATAGTAAGTCTTGATAATGAAAATATATGGAAAAGCGATCACACATCAAATCCATATGCGATAGTTTTAAATGCTTCAAAAATATGGAGGTTTACTAAATATGAATGGCCTGATCAATATAAATTTTATGCTGATATGATACAACAAAATGCAAAAGATTTTAGATGGGGTTTACAAAAACAAAAATCATTTAAATTGTTAACCATAAAAGAATACTGTTATTTTATGGCACCACCTGATATAGTATATAGGGCTATAAGAAAAGAACCTGATAAAAAGAAAGGCAAACGTAAATGAAAAAAGCTAAAAACAAAATTAAAAAAGTTGTTACAGCTCTAAAAAAAGCATCTAAAACTCATGCTAGACAAGCTAAAACTTTACAAGGAGTTATAAATGGCAGATCCAAAAAAAGGAACAGGTAAAAAACCTAAAGGTTCTGGTAGAAGATTATATACCGATGAAAATCCAAAAGATACGGTGCGTATTAAATTTGCTACACCAGCAGATGCAAGAGCAACAGTCGCAAAAGTAAAAAGAATATCAAAACCTTATGCAAGAAAGATACAAATATTGACTGTTATGGAGCAACGTGCAAAAGTTATGGGTAAAACAGAAGTAGTAAGAATTGCTAAAGCTGGTAAGGTGGCATTAAAGAGAAAGAAACAAAGTGGCTAAAATAAACACATTTATACCAGAACCAAAAGAAGAATATAATATCGAAAACCAAAGACTGATAAATTTAGCTATTTCACAAATAATACAAAAATTAAATTTTAGTTACCAACAAGAAATTAAAAATGATCAACAAGCTTTTGAGTATTTTTTATCATGACAATACAATATAAAAATCAGGGTTTTAAGCAAACTGACACAAGTAAAACTACAGTATTTACTTGTCCTAGTAATGCAACAGTTATTGTAAAAAGTGTTTACTGTGCAAACAATGATGCTTCGTCAGCTATTTTAGTGAATATGAATTTTGTAGATTCATCTGATTCTAACACGGAGTATGAATTTTTTAGAGATGATGTTGCGGCTAAGTCACAAGTTAATGCTTCACCTCAAGGTTTAAATCTAGAAGCAGGAGACGCTATAACTGTTCAAGCAGCTACAGGCAGTAATAAAATACAAGGTCTAATAAGTTACGCTTTGATTGATCGATCTCAAGAAAATGGATAAATTAAGTTCTGCTATTCTAAAAATAGAAAAAGCTTTAGACGCTAAAATTTGTAAAAATTTATCAGAGTATATAGAGCTTAGTCCTACAAAAAAAGCGACTTTATTAAAGGATGATAAAGAGTTTGAGGATACTACGCAAAGAAATGTGTATAACTATGGCCTAAACGAAAAAAACGAACACGATTTGCTATATAAAAAAGTTATTTTTAAAACATGTGGCGAAGCTATAAAAAAATATCAAAGTATATTTACTAGCTTGCATCAAGAATTAAAATTAGAATCGATTAATTTATTAAAATACAAACAAGGTAATTTTTATAAAAAACATACAGATGCTTTTCATCAAGTAAATAGACAATTATCTTTTATTATAAATTTAAATGAAGATTACACAGGTGGTGAACTTATATTTTATTATCCTAACAATTCACAATTTGCATATAGCAAAGTAGTATTAAAAACAGGAGACTTAATAATTTTTCCCAGTAATTTTATGTATCCTCATTCTATTCAGCCTATTTTATCTGGCACAAGATATAGTGTAGTTTGTTGGTTTAGTTAATACTTGACTTTTTATAAGATATATCCGATATTATTTTTATGAAAACCATACGTTGTAAATCACAAGAAACTTATAGAAATATAAAAACAAATATACGTTATGCTACAAAAGAAGATGCTCAACATGACGTAGATAATCCAAACACCGATACCAAACAAGAAGACATAGCGTGCGATGTAAATATCATAGTGCCAAAAGAAGCATTATCTATGATAAGTAAAACTAAAGATGAAAATTAAATACGATAGGTTTTATTATAATCCTTTACCTGAAGAATTAATATTAGGTGTAAGTCGCACTCATGGACATGGTGTTTTTGCAAAATATGATCTACCTAAAAAATATGATTTAGGTATGAGTCATATTAAAATACCAATCATACATGGATATGTAAGGACTCCTATGGGAGGTTTTTTAAACCATAGTGAAGAACCTAACTGTCGTTTGTTTATTGATTTAGATTGGGATGATTACTTAGTTTATAAAGTTATAACTATAAAAAAAATAAAACAAGGCCAAGAATTGTTTTTAGAGTATGGGTCATGATTCCACAAGGTGGTACAGAAATACAGCACAGGTTTTTGTCACATTATGTAGATGAAAAACTGTTAGATAATTTTCAAATATGTACCTCAATACCAGGTAAAGTAGAATTAAGAAAAGATAAAATTAATATTTTATGGCAAAAAAATAGTCATGACCAACCCAACATATACCCGTGGTTTGAAGATAAAACTAATCATGACAAATTTGATTGGTATGTTTTTAATAGTCATTGGAATTATGAAAAATACAGATACAGGTTTGATATACCTACACATAAGTGTCATGTAATTAAAAATGCAGTTAATAATTTTCCTGTCGTTACTCCACATAAAGAGGGAGATATGGTTAGAATGTTATTTCATGTTACACCTTGGCGTGGGTTAAATGTATTATTAGGAGCTATGAGTTTATTGAAAGATTGTAACGTGCATGTAGATGTTTTTAGCAGTTGTAAAATATACGGTGATGAGTTTGATAAACAAAATAATCATACCTATGAACCTTTATACGAACAAGCAAGAAAATTAGAAAATGTTAATTATATAGGCTATAAAGAACACTCTTTTATACAAAAGTTTATGTATCGTTATAACATGTTTGCTTACCCAAGTATATGGGAAGAGACAAGTTGTAATGCTGCACTAGAGGCTATGGCAGCTGGATTGTATTGTATTGTTACAAACTATGGCGCGCTATATGAAACTTGTTCTGAATTTCCTGTATATGTTACTTATGAAAAAGATACAAAAAGACTTGCTAGTAAATTTGCATCTGCAATACGACAAGCCGTGAACACGATACACGAACCCAAAACTTTTGAACATTTACAAATGCAGCAGAAATTTGTAAAAAAATTTTATTGTTGGGAGAAAAGAAAAGTAGACTGGACAAATTTTCTCACAGGTATTTTACATGAAAGAAAAAATTAAATTATATGTTGCTACACCAGTGCATAATGAGGTATCAATACATTACATGCAATCTATCGTACGCTTGCAAGCGGAGTGTTACAAAAAAAATATAGAGTTTACATTAGATATGATGAAGAGTTCTTTAGTTACACAAGGTCGTAACACTTGCGTGTCTCATTTTTTAAATACAGATTATACTCATCTTTTATTCATAGATAGTGATATATTATTTTATCCACAATCCATATTTAAAATGATAAATAAAAATGTGGAGATGTGTAGTATACCTTACCCCATGAAAATTATAAATTGGGATAAGGTATTTAACAAAATTGAAGATATACCTACTATGACAGAATTGCAGAAAAATACAAGCGGCAACAAATTCCCTGTAAAAATTAAAGATAAAGAAGATGAAGTTATTATGACTAATGAGATGATAGAACTTAACTATGCACCCACAGGATGTATGTTACTACAAAGACAAGTGTTTGATAAAATGATACAAGCTTACCCAACTAAAACTATACATCAAGAAACCGTCATAGACGGTGAAACTACAACTGTACCAAATATGTATAATTTTTTTGACACGTATTATGATGAAAAAGCTAAGCGATACTATGGAGAAGACTTTGCTTTTTCTAAATTATGGCGAGCTATAGGTGGCACTTGTTATGCTTTAATAACAGAATATATTACTCACGTAGGAGAATATCAATATACAGGTAGATTATTAGATGAAATGCTGCCTCATGGTATTGATCATAGCGATAAAAAAGAGTAAACTGATAAATAAAGGAGATTTTTTATGGCAATACCCCCATTTTTAATAGCAGCAGGTGCAAGCTTTTTGATGTCAAAAGCAACAGGGGCGTCTAATAAACAAGCTTTAATGTCTGGTATTTTAAGTGGCATAGGAGCTTATGGAGTGGGCAAACTAGGCGCAGGATTACAAGCTGCATCACAGGCTCCAACAGTAGCTCCTTCGATTGGTGCAACCACACCAACAGGCTTAATGACAGCTCCACCACCTCCAGCACTAACAGGTAACCCTTTAGCGGGCAGTGAAATAGCAGGTAAAATAGGAGGTGCTTTAGCAAAACCCTCTGGACAGATAGCGGTTGGAACTGCTTTGGGGAGTTATCCACAAATGGCAGCTGCAGACAAAGCGGCACAAATGCAGGCAGAAAAAATGGCTAATCCATTTGGTTTAGGTGCTTATGATCAAGCATACGAAACAGCACAAGCTGATCTAAGTGGTATAGGACAAAGAGCTACTTATGATGATGATAATATGCAACAACAAAATTTGTATAATTTTTCTCAACCTATGTTTGCTGCAAAAGAGGGCGGTATAGCAGAGATAGCAAAATACAGAGAAGGTGGAGTAAATTATTTACCTAGTAAAACAGAACATGACGAGAAAGATGCTAATAACTATGTAAGAGCAAAAGGATATGTTGAAGATGGAAGTGGCACAGGAAATAAAGATGAAGACACTATGCTTGCGCAATTAGCAGATGGAGAGTTTGTAAGTCGTGCAGACGCAGTATTAGGAGCAGGTATTATGAGCGGTGCTAATCCTAATGATTTTAAACAAATGCGAGAGTTTGGTGCTAAATATTTTTATAACCAACAGGACCAGTTAAAAAGAATATATGACATGGTGGGCTAATGAAGCTTACTGATGAAATTTGGAAAATATTAGAACCAGCTGCAAAAATTGGAGATAAAGCATCCAGAGAGGATATAGAAACAGCTTTGCAAAAAGGTACATATCAATTATTTCAAAAAAATAAAAGTGCAGCAGTAACTGCTCCTATTAAAAACTCATTAAGAGTGGGTTTAGCGGGCGGTGATTTAAATGATTTAATAGAAATAGAAAAAGAGATAGAAGAGTTTGCAAGATCTAGATATTTTAATTGTATTGATATACTTGGTAGAGAAGGTTGGGAAAAGGTATTACCAGGTTATAAAAAAAAAGCAGTTTTACTTAGGAAGGATATAAAATGAGTTTTATTTTTGGCGGAGGGGGAAGCCCAGCACCTGCACCAGCATCCGGTAGCACAGGAACACAAACAACTATTTCTAGAGAAGCTCCAGGAGTAGAGTCCAGAAAATTAGCTTTATACGATGAGGCTATTAATTTAGCAAAACAACCTATATCCATACCAAGATTTGAGGTGGCTGGTCCTTCGCCTTTACAACAACAAGCTTTTGAAAAGTCCGGCATAACTGGAGTAGGACAGGCTGCAACTAATTTAGGTATAGGATCTTTTTTATCTGCTGCTCAAACAGCAGAAAGTCCTTTAAATATAGATGCTTTTATGAACCCTTATGAGTCTTATGTTGTTGAAGAGATAAATAGACAAGCAGATATAGGAAGAAATAGACTAGCACAACAAGCTATAGAGGCAGGAGCTTTTGGTGGTGGTCGAGAGGGTGTAGCGTTAGGTGAATTAGAAGCCGGAAGAGCAAGAGCAGTAGGACAAGCCAGAACTGCTAATTTTGAAAGTGCACTAAACAAAGCAATTGCACAAAGAGGTTTTCAAACACAAGCAGCATTAGATGTGGGTGGTAAATTATTAGGCGCTGGTTCACAGCAGCAGCAGATGGCACAGCAAGATATTAATCAATTGGCCGGTGCAGGTGGTCAACAAAGAGCCATAGCACAAGAGGGACTGTCCGCGGATCGCGCAACAGAGATAGCACGAGCATATGAACCATTTCAACGTATTGAGTTTGCAAAAGGCATATTAACGGCCTTACCAACAGCTGCTTCTCAAGTTACACAAGCATCTGCACCTAGAGTAAACCCAATAGCTCAAGCCGCTGGAACTGGTATTGCAGCTGCTTCAGGCTATAATATATTAAAGAACTTAGGGTGATATTATGTTAGGTATTTTAGGTTTCTTAGGTAGAGCGGGGATGGGAGCTATGAACAAAATAGGGCGTTTTGGAGCTTACCCGTTTATTGGATTAGAGGGACTTGAGTTTGCTAAAGGTATAGGAACAGCTAAAGAAGGAATAAAAGACCAAGACGTATCAGAAACGGCCTCAGGTTTAGGTTATGCCTATCCTAGCGCATTATTAATGCCTCCTACCGTAGAATACGCAAGACAAGTCAACCCTAAAATAACAGGTGCTTTAGAAAAAATACCAGGTGCACGAAAAGCCACTACTGTAATAAAGATGTTAGAAAAAGGTATAGGTAGATTACCGGGTGCTAAATTTGTTGAAAAAAGACCATTCACCACTATAGTGGGTACGGTAGCAGGTGTACCCTTAGCAGAACAGGTTATAGATGATGTCATAGATAAGGATAAAAAGGCTGATACATTTATAGAAGAAATTTTTGATCAAGATGTAAATTTATTTAACGCTGGTGGTATAGTGAATATGGCAATACCTAGATATAAAATTGGTGGTTTAAATGAAAAAGAAACAGAAATTATAGAACCTATTGTTGAAGATAATACGGAAAATATGTCCATGGTACCAAACATTGAAGACAACACTAATAACATGTCTTTACCACCAGTTGTTGAATCTGTATTAAGTATTAATAGGAATAAAAATAAAAATATTAATAATAATGATGCACCTTTTTTACCAAATGATGTGAGAGAGCTAAGTAATACTTTTCAATCAATTATTAGAAATCAACTTAGAAAAGATAAACCGACACTAGGTTTATTTTTAGCTAAAAAAGATTTAGATAATGCAATCATGAAAAAAAACTTTTCATTATATCAACAAGCTAAAGCTGATCTTTTAAATAAAAGAGGATCTTTACCTGATTTTGATGAGTATTATGAGAAATTTAGACAAAGAGCCGGAGATGCAGTGCCACAAGAAAGTAAAGATTTTATATTATTAAAATTAGGATTAAATTTAATGTCCGGTCGTTCTGACATGCCAGGGTTTGCAGGTGCGCTAGACATAGCTAGCAGAGCCGGATCTTTAGCTATAGACGAGATGACACAAATATATAATTTAGAAAAAGAAGAACGTAAAGCATTAGCCATGCATTATATGGGACTAGAACAGGATTTAGAAGAAAATTTAGATCAGGACAAAAAAGATTTATTAGTACAAGAGATGAATTTTATGAAAAACATTTCTGATACTGCATCTGCTGATTTAAAAAGCGTTTTAGACTATAAAGCTGCAATGGTGGATTCAATAGATAAAGTAAATCAATTAGAGAAAGAGGCTTATGAAAAAAAACATAAGGTAGGTGATACTCAAGTCTTACCTATACCTAATGATAAAGCTTTTTTTGGCATTGGTTCAGTTAAAGTCGCTAAAAGTGATCTTGATGGTGAAACACTTTTTCAATTAGAAAACGAGCCTTTTAGAACTTTACCAGAGTTTAATAAATTTATGGAGCAAAAAGCTATAGAGGTAGAAAAAGATAACCCTGAGTTAGCACAAGAATATAGAAATAATAAAATATCTCCGCAACAAACTAGAGTGTCGGCCATAAAACCTTTTGTATACGCGGATAATAGAAAAAAATTAGATTCTGTACGATCCATTACTCAAACCATAACAAGCTTAGAAAATGTAAGTAATTTAACTGATCGAGCACGTGTGGGTGGTATGTCAGCTACCGGTTTTGTGGGTGGTTTTAATGAAGTTTTAACTAGAGCAATTGATATAGTAAAAGATGTAACAGGATCAAACAAAAAAGATTTATTGTTACAAAATTTATCTGCGGGTGCGCCAGAACTTTTTATACCAGAAAATATAACTTTTGTAGTAGGAGACAAAGTATTTACAGGAGAAGAGGCTAGATCACAAATTTTTCTTAGGTACGAAAAAGAAATTGCGTCAGCTGGTGCTAAAGCTTTACGAGCTGGTATGAATAATACGGAAATGAACAATGCTATAAATAATTTAGGTATAGATGGTATAGATGCAGGTTCTTTATCATTAGACGAAAAAAGACAAATATTTAGGCAAATTAAAATCGCTGAAGTGCAATTGAAATATTCACTAGCTAATGCGTTTAAAGGTGAAGATCGACTTACAGAAAAGAATTTAGCAGAATTTGGTAAATTAGTCACCTTTATTGGCGGTCTACAGTCTGAGCGAGACGTGCAAATAACAATAAATACTTTGACTAGGCAAGCCTACGATAGATTGTTTTTTGATATAAATTTTTTAAAAAGAGCAGCTATGCAAGATGCTGATTTAAAATCTTTATTAACTGTAGAGATGTATGATAAATTAGATACTATGTACAAAAATAGAATGCAAGAATTTGGTACTCTAGAAGGTGTAGCAAAAAAAGAAATCAATCCTACTTCTTTGTTAAAAATGTTAGAACAAGGAATTAAATAATGGATTTGTCAAATGTCATAAAAGCCATACAAGAAGGAAGATACGACCCTGATGTATTACCACCTGAAGGTAAAACTGCCCTAGATGGTATATTAAAACAAGGATTAGTTCCAGGTTATACTTCTTTAGAGGATTTGCAAAACACCATTCACAACGCTAAATTACAAAGAGGAAGTGAATATGTAGAAGCAGCAAGTCCCATAAAAACTGAAACAGGAATAACACAAAATGAAGCAGCTGGTTACGCGTCAGTCTTAGGCAGCATGTATGTTATTCATAAAAATAAAGATAATTTAGTAAAAGCGACAATAGCAGAAGCCTCAAGACAAAAATCACAAAATAAATTAGCAAGAGTTATTGAAACTTTAGGTGATGTTATGGAGGGAGTAAAAGACATAGGCTCACCTAGAAAAGCAGCAGCTAAGTTTGTAGTGGGTAAAACCTTAAAAAATCTATTACCGCGTACTAGACAATATTTTAAAGAGACTAGAGATCTTTATAGACAAAGGGATGCATTATTTAGATCGGGCGATCCCACTGTGGTACGTTCTGCTGTGCAAGCTAAAGAGATAGCAACAGGAGCTACTGCTGCTGGTTTAGGGGCGGCTACTTATACAGCAACAGACAACTTAATTGATTTTGTTACTAATCACGAATTAGATGTTAGTGAAGTATCTAACGCAGACTTTTTAAAACTATCTCCGTATGAACAGATAGTATACGCAGCTTTTGATGCTATGAAAGAAGATTTATTATTTGCAGGTGGTGCATCTGCTTTGTTTTCAACAGTAGCTAATGCAGGTAGATTTATACTTAGAAGTTTAACAGGAACAAATAACGCAGTGTCTAGAGATATAGTGTTAAAATCTAGAGAATTAAATACACCCGTGGGATTAGCTATAGCCTCTGATCCTAGAACTTTAGCCGGTCCTTTAATAAAAGGCTTTGGTAATATTGTAGGTAGATTACCTTTACAATCCACCTCTTTGCGTGAGACAAAGTTACAATTTGCAAACGCTTTGAAAAAACAATATTTCAGCCCATTTACTGATCAAAGTCATTATGCATATTTAGGTCCAGTACAACATGAACAAGCTTTTGGTTTTCAAACTCTGCCTGTTATGAAGAAAGTATTTGCGGATAATGAAAAAGAGATAGACTCTGTGTGGGAATCTTTAGAAAACTTTTACAGAGGGTTTGAAACATCAGATCAATCTTTGTTTGACGTGATAGTATTACCTGAAACTTATAAGTATGTTAAAGCTGTCGGTGATAATTTTAGATTGGAACAACCCAAAGCTTTACAAAAAGCAGCAGAAACAGATCCTAATATGGCAAATATAATTGGATTAAATAGTCCTTTTGCAAGTTTGCAAAGAGCTATAGAAAGCATGAATAATATTATGGATGCAGGTAAAAATTTAACAATGTCTAATTATACTTTTTTACGTAAAGCAGTAAACGCGGCTCTAGAGTCAGCTGCACCCAACGATAAATTTATGAAGTTTGCCGAGGATATAAGATTTACTTTAGAAACTGATTTAGCTAACTTAAATGGTAGAGGTTCTAGTGATTTGGTCAACACTTTAAAAGAATCTAATTTTATGCAAATTAATTTAAATAGACTAGAACAACTATTACCTGTTGAGTTTAACAATAAAGTTTTTAGAGCAAATAATGTATCAGAGGTCAAAGCTATACAAGAGGATTTTGTTGGAGAAGCAAGAGCGGTTTTAAAAGAATTAGAGGACAAAATTAAAACAGCTAACATAATTACACATCGTTTATTATCTCCGTACGATAGTTTATCTTTGCGCAGTAAAATTAAAACATTTGACAACGCTATCTTCTCACAAAAAATGTTGGCAAACGTAGTGGGTGGTCGTTCCGCAACAGCAGAGACTATGTTTGATAAACTTTTTAGAAACGCTTTTTTTAAAGGAGATGCCGGACAAATTACTGAGCTTAAAAATATTTTAGGTGTCAATCGTGTAACTGAAAAAGGAGTGAACCCTGGAAAAGAATTATATAGAAGAGCTAAAGCTAGATTTTTATTCGATGCTTTTATACGTTCTTTTGAACAATCTCCTTCTCTACCAGTTAAAACCAGTATTGATTTTATGCAGGAAGCTCATGCTAAAGGATATTTTCCTGAGGCTTACGCTGATCAAATACTAGCTGATGCTGTTAAGGGTATACCCTCTAATGATAGATATATCATGAGCACAAAAGCTGCTGCAGAGGGATTGGGTGAAATTAATGTAAAAGGATTAAATGTTTCTAGTAGTGAAATAGGTGAGTTTAGTTACGACAAGTTTATGAAAAATTTAGGAATTACTGATGGTGGAGAACTAGCTATTTCTAGATTAGCTAATGTATTAGCTGATGGCACATCACAAGCTGATATAAAACAAGGCAGGAAAGACTTAGATAGTTTACTAAATTTATTATTCGTAGCTAAACAAGAAGCTGATTTTATTGTAGGTGATCCTGCTGTTATGTTGGCTAGAAATATTACACTTAGTGGAGGTAAAAACATTACAAGTTTAGGTTATGGAGATTTAAGTCCAAGAGGTAGGTTTGAATTAAAAGATGTTTTATTACTACCATTAATGTTAAAAGGGTTTGGATACTTTGTAACTAACCCTCAGATGGCAGCAGATTTATTAGATGCTACAACTAAACAAGAAAAATTAATGAGAGCTGCAGGAGAAACTAAATTAGTTGATTTGAGTAATGCTATAAAAGCTAAAAGAAGGCTTATAGCTAGAATAGTGCAAGCCATGACAGAAGATGAAGAGTTAGATAAACCTAGAATTGATATAGATAAAATATCTGCTGAAGAAATATCACAAAAGATTAGAGAGATGAAAAATTATATACCTGATACATCTTTTAAAATGGAAATGTTACCAGAGGATCAACAATTAAGAATGTTTCCTGAATATGTTATTTATAAAAATGCAACTCCAGAGAGAAAAAAATTATATGACTCTGTGATGGCCGGTTTTGACAAAGGCGTAAGCACTACTAAGTATGATTATGAAGAATCAGAAATCTCTAATGTAGATATGTTAAGAGCAATACTAGGTCGTAGAGAAGAGCAAGAACAACCTATACAACCAGCTACACCAGCGCAACCTATTTCTGTAGCTACTACACCCACACAAGGCATTATGGATAATGTTAATTTTGGTGCCTTATTTCCTGATGATCCGGTGGGTGAATTGATAGCTGAAAGAAGGAGAAAACTTATGGAGACACAAAGTGGATGAGATGATGTTTTGGAACATCTTGCTCACCATTATAGCTTCAGCATTTGGCTGGGCATTTAGCAAAATGTTTTCAGAAGTTAAAAGATTACAAATACTACTCAATAAAACCAGGGAAGAGTACCTGCCTCGTGACGATGCACAGTCACAGACTTCTCAAATTCTAGAACAGCTTCGTAGACTAGAAGAAAAACTAGATAGGTTTATTGAGAAGAACAATGGTTGATCCTGTTACCGCTGGAGCAGCTGTCCTTTCAGGAATTAAGTTAGTTAAACAAAGTGTAGATTTTGTAAAACAACAAATACAAACCTGTAATGATATTAGTGAATTAGTAGGTCACATTGACAAAGCTATGATGGGTGAACAACAAGTCATCAAGGCTAGAGATTCCAAAAATGTCGACCATTTCGCCATAGAGAACGTGGCCCAAGAAGTGATAGATGCACGACTAGCTAGAGAACAATTGAATGAAATGAAAAATTTAATAAACCTACGTTTTGGTCCTGGTACTTGGGAGTTTATACTGCAAGAAAGAAAAAAACGTATTGACGCAAAGAAACAAGCTATAAAAGAGGCAAGAGCTGTTAAATTAAAAAAACAACAAGAGATAGCAGAATACATTAGAATAGGTCTAATAGTAAGTGTTACCCTTGCTTTTATAGGTGTTGCCATTGGCGTAACTTTTAAATTTTTTGTATCTATTACTAACAAAGTGTATGCTCATAACCTAGAACAAGATGACGGTAGTTGCAGATTATACGAGCCAAAATATTTTATGATTTGTATGAATGAGGGTAGGGACTATGCAGACACTGAGTTATATCTAGATTATAAAAAAATACGCGACAACTGGATTTACGAAGACGAAAAAAAATAGTATAATATAAATATAAATTATGGAGGTGATATATGAGAAAAAGTAAAGGATACGCTAAAGGCGGTGCAAAAATGATGAAAGCCATGCGTGGCAGAATGATGACCAAAGGTATGCGCAAAGGCGGAGTGCAAAAAGCTATGGGCGGCAAGATGATGAAGTCAAAAGGTTATGCTAAGGGTGGTATGAAAATGCGTCCTGGAATGAAAAAGGGTGGTATGAAAATGACTTTAGCGCAAATTAGATCAGCTGCTAAAGGCAAAGGTTACAAATTGGTGAAGTCATAATGCCATTTTTTCCAGATAAAGAAATGCGAGATTTAATTTATTCCTACACTTATAAAAAAGGACAAAGAATTGCAGGACCAAGAAAAGATCTTAGTAAAGAAGTTTATAAAAAAGGTGTTGCAAACATTAAAAAAAGATTTCAAAAGCGGCGTGACATTTATTCAAGAATGAAAAATCCTAGTAAGGCTATGAAAGACTATGACACTGCTTTTCCACTAACAGATGTGGACAGAATGCTTAAAACCCCTAATAAATTTGGAAAATTATTTAAAGGTTTTAGTCAAATCGTAGGCACATTACCCTTAACAAGAAAAAGTTTAGTAAAAAAAGGTGTTAAAAAATTAGTAAATCCAGCGACAAAAAATCTTGGAAGAATAAAACCAAGTAAAACAAAAGTTATTAAAGATGTACGAGGTTTGAAGAAAAAATAACTTGCAATATATCTTATAAGAGATATTATGAGATATGGCATACTTAACTGCAAACATTCCATACTTTAAAGTATGGGTTCGTAAAGAATTTACTCACAATCACCGAAAATATCATGGCGAGTTCATACATGGACTTGCCATTGCAGTTACAGCAATACCTGATCGTTCCTTGTCTTTTCAGATTGTATTCACCGGCTGTGAAGACGAAGAAAATCGTGTTACATCTCCTCACGGTGGAGCGATGTGGGCTCGTATGCCCATACAATCTTTAGTGGCTGATGAAGTCCTTGATACATTTCCTCCAAGATGTCCTAATCACTTTATTCAGCCTTGGGATTGTTCAAGTAGACATTTTAGTATTATTCGCTATGACAGAACGAGTAGCTCTCCTTGGATGACTAAAATAGATGGTGAGTTTTACAATGCTAAATATTATTTTACTATTGATTACACCAATGGTGATGAGATGACTAGCTTAGGAGATGATGTTGCACAACACAAACAAAGTCACATATTAGCCATAACCAGTGGCGAAATGAAAGGACAGATAGTAGCTCAACCAAACAACAGAGTAAGAGTAACTAACCCTGCATTGTGGGTTACGGGTCAAGGAGCACCTAATTTTATACCAAGTCAGTATGAGTTTAGTGCTGAGGAGGATGAATCTTACATGGACCCTAACTATACTTTTAATAATTTATATTCAGATGAAGATTAATTTTGATGATAAGAAAATAGTTCTTAGTGATTTTGTTTTTGACAGAAAGTATAAATACAAAGATTTAGAACGCAACGATGAAGAGATAAGAACTTACACAGTCAACACTAAAAAAGTACCTAGTGTCACCACCATATTATCTGCTACTCAATCTAAAGAAAAACAAGAGGGCTTACAAAAATGGAGAGAGCAAGTAGGCACAGAGCAAGCAACACGCATCACGAACCAAGCTGCCACTAGAGGAACAGAGATGCACTACGTTATAGAAAAATATTTGAACGGCCAAGGTTATTTAAATTTAACAGAACAAGGAGCCACAGCAAGAAATATGGCTCACGTTATTTTACAAAATATGTCTGACATTAAAACTGTATATGGCACTGAGGTGCACTTATATTACAAACAATTATGGGCTGGCACTTGTGATTTAGTGTGTGAGACGGATGGTGTTTTGACTTTAGGTGATTTTAAACAATCAAATAAAATGAAAAAAGAAGAGTGGATAACAGATTATTATTATCAACTAGCAGCTTATTCATTAGCGCACACAGATCTTTTTGATGAAGTAAAAAAATGCATCGTGCTGATGTGCACACCTAATTTAGAGTTCCAAAAGTTTACTATAAGCAATAACACTTTATTGCAGTATCAAGATTTATGGATGCAACGTGTAGATAAGTATTATGAATTACTTAAAGTCTAGTATATCTTCGCCCATAGTTTTAGCAGAGAGTTTTAATTTATTAGTCAAAGCGTGTTTGATATATACATCAATAGTTTTCGCACAAATCAAATCTATATAATTTACTACTTTCTTTTGTCCTTTACGGTGCGCTCTATCTTCTGACTGCACTCTTTCTTCTAAGTTAAAATTATTACTAAAATATACTACAGTATTGGCAGCTGTTAAGGTTAAACCTATACCTCCAGTGGCAGGATTTGCTACAAAAAAACGAACATCTTTATTGTTTTGAAAAGCATCTACTCTGTCGTGTCTATCTTTTACTGTTACATCTCCATAAAAATTTACCACTGATTTAGAACCATATTTTTTTTCTAGTTCTTTAGTTATATATTTTATCGTATACACATAATTAGACCATATAATTATTTTATCATCTGTTTCATTTATAACCTCATGTAGTTCATCCATTTTTCTATTAGGTATAGACACAGTGCTGCCATCATTAGTCACCACAAAACCATTAGCCACCTGATGTAATTTTATAATCTCTGTTAATTTATTTTGATAACTAGCCTCTTCATCTTTCAATATCGTGCGTGCATAATTTTTTAATTCATTATAAATTTTCGTTTGCTCCGGTGTCATCTCTATTAAACGTGTATGATAAATTTTAGGTGGTAAATCTAAACAATCTTCTTTACGTACTCTGAAACTAAAATTTTTTACTTGATCAAGAAGGTGATCTAGATTTTGAAAAGCAACTGGTGCTTGTACTATTCTGCCTGATACTGTTGTGACCGGACGCATAATAGAATAGGTTGCTCTAAACGCATAAAAATTATCTGTACCTAATAAACCTGGTCGTAAAAAACTACATTGACTCCATAAATCTAAAGGGCTTTTAGTAACAGGAAACCCACTAAGTATTCTTTTGTACGCTACACCGTAAGATAATTTTAAAATACTTTTGGTTCTTTTTGCTGTTCTGTTTTTTATTCTAGTTGATTCGTCTACTATAATACATGTGCTATTTCTTAATGAGTAAACTAAAGGCCCTATAACTTTAGTGCCTGAAGCATGAGAAAAAGCTTCTACATTCATGAGGTAATAATTTAATATTCCTTTTTTAAATGTAAATTTTTTATCTATTTTATGTCTATATACATGTGTAGGCACGACACTATGTTTTTTTATTTCGTCAGCCCATGTCATATAATTAGAGTTAGGAGCGATCACTAACACAAATAATATCTTATTATTTAAGTAAAGATAGCTCATATCATCTATACTGACTTTTGTTTTACCCGTACCCATGTCCATAAACAAAGCATAATAGTATTTATCGCGAATGTTCTGTAAAGCGCTGATTTGGTGGCTCATGGGATCTGTTTTATAATATCTTTTATCCATATAAAATATTTTATAATTTATTGTTGACAATCTTATAGATGTTAGTATATATACTTTTATTAGGAGGTCAATATGGATATTGTAAGTTTAAGAAAAAATGCAGAAAAAGTATCAATTAATGTAGATGATAATCTTACATCTTCTTTATCAGACTCTTGTAATAAGTTAATAGAACTCAGGAATCAAATAAAAGAAAAAAAAGCAGAATTAAAAAATCTTGAAGCAGAAGAGAGAAACTATTCTGAAAAAGTGATACCTGAAAAAATGCAAGAGACTGGTGTTTCATCTTTGAAATTAGATAGTGGTTATTCTATTCAAATTGATACTAAGTTTACGGCAAGACAGAGTAGTGCTAACAGTGAATTTATTTATTCTTTCTTACGTGAAAATGGTTTATCACGTATAATTAAAAATAAAGTTTCTGTTGATTTTGAAACTACTGAAGACAATATGGCTACTGATTTATTAGAAGATCTTAAAAGTAAGTATACGGACAGAGTTGTAATAAAGCAGTCTAAGATCGAGCCTAGCACATACACCAGTGCTTTGAGAGAACATTTTGAAAAAGGTAATAGTCTACCTTTGACAGAATTAGGTGTGTATTTAAAAACAACAACCAAAATAGAAAGGAAATAAAATGCAGAAAGCAAAAACAAAAGACGTAATATCATTAAGAGACAAAGCGGGAATGGGTAGAGAGAACGTTACCTCTGCCGATTTAAAATTACCATTTTTAAAAATATGTTATGGTAGCGCACCCTTGTTAGATCAATCAAGTCCTATGTATAATCCTGATGCTAAGTTAGGAGATATGTATAATGAAGTCACTGGCACTTGGTATCCTAACAAGACTGGAGTTTTAGTGGTGCCTTGTCATTACATCAACACATTTGTTGAGTGGAAAGAAAGAGAGCAAGGTGAAATAAACAGACCGGTAGCAGTATATCGTACTGCTATGGAGGCAGGCTCTACCACAAAAGAAGGTGCTAAAGATAGATTAGAAAATGGTAACTACTTAGAGGATACGGGCAATCATTTTTGTTATACACTAAATGAAAGTTTTGAAATACAAGAGCAAGTTATCATTATGTTTTCCAAGACTAATAGAAAAGTTTCTAAGGCTTGGTGGACTATGATGAACCAAACAAAAATTAGTGATGATCAAGGATGGTACACACCGGCAACATTCAATACTGTTTATAAATTACATACAGAGCAAAAAAAGAATGAAGCGCAGAACGTGTATTTTAATTATAAGGTAGAATTTGTCAGAGCTTTAAATTATAAATCTGATGAAACTACTAATGCAGAAACAGAGAAGTATCATGATAGTTTACAAGAAACTGGTGTAGACAATTTATTATGTTACACTCCCGGGCAGAATGATGATGATGAAGTAGTTGTACCAATCGAGAACACTGCTCAACCTAAGATAGCTAACAAGAAAACTCCTACGGATATTAATCAATTCAAGGAGTAAAATATGCAAGGCAAACTATGTAAGTTGTTTGCCGGGTATCAAACATCTCATGTTCAGTTCTCTCTTACAGAGGAGAGAGCTGATAATGGGAAGAGACAAGCACAGTACCGAACAGTAAAAGGTCCGGCGACTGTAGATATTTGGAAGCAACATTTAAATGGAAAGGTAAGAATAGGTATACGTCCTGAGCATGACGGTCTATGTTCTTGGTCTTGTATAGATGTTGATCCTGCAAACTACAAAGATTATTCACAAAAAAAATATGTTGATATAATAGCAAAGTATAAGTTGCCATTGATACCGGTGTTATCAAAAAGTGGTGGACTACATATCTTTGTTTTTTTTACTAAACCACATAGTGTAGATGAAATAAAAAATAAATTATGTGAACTGAATGAACAATATTTTTTAGCAAATGAAGTGTACCCTTGTAATAAAACAATTAATATGCCTTACGCTAATCATACACAAACCAGAGAGTTTGCTTATGATGATGAAAATTATCCTTTAACACTAGAAGGATTTATTAAAGAAGTTGAAAAGAAAATAATAAAGCCCGAAGATTTTTGTAAGCTACAAGTTGAACAAAATGAAATAGAAAAAGACTGGTCACATTATCCACCCTGTGTACAAAAACTTATACAAGAGGGATGGTCTGGAGGAAACAGACATCAATATTTATTTAATGTAGCAGTTTTAGAAATGAAAAAAAATGCAGGCTTAACATACAATGATTTAGTATCTAGAGTTAGTGTTCGTAACAATGAGATCTTTACAAAACCTTTACCTAAAACAGAAGTAGAAGATGTTTCTAAATATGTACATAAGGTAGGATATAATTATCAATGTCCACCAAAACATATTGAGTATCAACCAATATGTAACAAAGAAGTCTGTAAGAATAGAAGACTAGGTATAGGAGAGCAAGTGCCTGATGTCATAGATGAATTTACAAACATTACATACATACAAGATACTAAAAATACGTTTTATGAGTTTGATTATAAAAGTCAACATGTCACAGTAACACCAGAAGATATGAAAGATGAAAAGAGTTGGAGAGTTAAATTATTAAGGTATCGTATTTATTGGATGACTTTACCGAAACCTAGAAAAGGCCCTAGCCCATTTGAATTATTGATGAAAGGCATAGTAGATAAGTCTGAAGAAAATAAAGAACATGCGTATACAGATACCATAGAAGAGAAAAAATATTTGTTACTAAAAAACTTTTTTGAATCACATTTAGAACAAGATAAATTTAATAAATTAAAAGATAGTTATATTGTTTTAGATAGTAAAACTAATATTTGTTATTTTAAAAAATACACACTAGATAATTTTATTAAGAAAGATAACACTAAATCGTTTAACACTACTCATGATGCTTTGCGTATGTTAGGATGTAAAAGGAAAGACTATCACGAAGGTGAAAAAAATGTTTGGTACGTAGAGATGCCAGAGTTTGTTAGACATGAAAGTGTGAAAGAAAAAACAAAAGAAGTAATAACGGAAATGGATGATGAGTATCACAGAAAATTTAGGTCTTCAAAAACAAAAACAAATATACAATAAGACTGTCAAAATATTCGGGCCTCCCGGAACTGGGAAGACCCATACTTTGATAGAGCGTATATTAAAAAAATATTTAGATAAGGGTGTGCATCCTATGGATATTGCTTTTATATCTTTTACTAACAAAGCAGTGAACACGGCTCGCGATCGTGCTCTTAGCACTTTTCCACAATATAAAGAAGAAGACTTTGCAAGATTTAAAACTCTACATAAATATTGTAAAAATTATTTTGAAGAAGAAGTATTTGATCCTAAAGCTTGCATGTTAGATTATGCACTACAAGCAAAGATAATTAAGACTAGTGATTCAAGATTGGCTGATGATAATTTTCAATATAAAGATTGGAGTTTAGGTATTTACGATAAGGCTCGTAATATGATGGAAGATCCTATACTTGTATATAAAAAAGAAAGTTACAAAAAAGATAGTTTAGATGTTTATGTTCGTAAGATAAATACCTATGAACATTACAAGAAAGATAGCTTTATAGATTTTACAGATATGGTAGAGCGTGCCATAGATGAAGTAGATTTCCCAACGTTAAAAGTTTTAATATTAGATGAAGCTCAAGATTTTACACCTTTGCAGTGGTCAGTAATTTACAAAATGGTAGATAATGTTAAACGTATATATATAGCCGGAGATGATGATCAAAGTATATATAAATGGAATGGTTCTGATCCTAAATACTTTACAAAATTTTTTCCAGGACGCAAAGTAATCTTACGACAAACTAGAAGGTTTGGAGAAGCTATACATCATTTTAGTCAAATCATTAGAAGAGGTATTTTAGATAGTGTAGACAAAGAATATTATCCTAAAGAAAAAAAAGGATATGTAAAACGATATTTAAAATTTAATGAAATACCAGTCGGCGATTTACCAGGGACTTGGTTTATATTAGGTAGAGTAAATACTACTGTAAATGAATTACGCTTATCTGCAAAACTAGCAGGCTTATATTATGCTGATAATAAAGGTAATAAATCTTTTGACCAAAAACAATGGGAAGCGATCAAAGCTTGGACAAGGATAAGTAAAAATAAATCTATCAGCAAGTTGCAAGCTGAAAATATGTATAAATATATTAGAGAACTAAAAGATTTAGAATATAGAACCATGCGTTTTTGGTTGGGTTGTGTTGAAACTAGAATGTATGACTTTCAAGAGTTAGTAGAGTGGTGTGGACTAGATATGAAACCAGAAGATAAAGAACGTCCTTGGTGGGAGGTCTTAACTAGAAATTTTACACCGGCACAAACAGAGTATTTTGTTCGTTTGCTAAAAAGATATGGACAAGAAACTTTGAATGGTGAGCCTAAAATTATTATAGATACCATACATAGTGTGAAAGGAGGAGAAGCGAATAATGTAATATTATATTCCAAAGCTAATTGGCCTTCTAATTTTTTAAGTAAGAATATTAATGAAAGGTCTGACGAGCGTAGAGTTATTTATACTGGTGTTACCAGAGCAAAAGATACTCTACATATTTTATCAAGTGATCATAGGTATAATTATCCCATTGGTCAGGATTATTTAGTATATTTAAAGGAGAAAGAATTATGAAATGTTGGCATTGTGGCACAGAATTAATTTGGGGTGGTGATCATGACTGCGAAGATGATGATCTTTATGATATGGTTACAAATCTTAGTTGTCCTAATTGTGAAACTTATGTTGAAGTTTGGCATAAGTTTGAGAAGAGTGATGAAAAAAAAACTCTAAATAAAGGAGATTTTTATGACGATTTTAATTATGTATACTATTGTTAGCACGATTATAGGCTTGCAAAACGCAGGGATATTATAATGTATAAGTATGAAATAAATTTAAAGCTACAATTTAAAACTAGACCGACTAAATTTGAAGTAGAATCAAAATTGTTTGATGTATTAAAAAATGGTTTTGTTTTAAAAAGCACAGAGGATAAAGATTATTTTGTAAAAAAGAAAACTATAAAGGAGAAAAATGAAAGAAAAGCTTAGTAAAACATTACTAGAATTTTTTGAAAAGAATAAAGACATACCCAAAGAAACAGTAGAGGAATTCCAAATAGTTTTAAATAAAGTTTACGACCATGCTTCTGATGAAGAGGATGGGCTATGGGATAAAGGTGGAGATCATTATAAAGATTTTAAAATACAGCCTTCAGTATTTATAAACCAAAATGATTTAAGTTTTGCTGAGGGTAATGTGATAAAATATATTTGTAGACATACAAAGAAAGATAAGAAGAAAGATATTTTAAAAGCAATACACTATTGTGAAATGATAATAGAAAGGGATTATGAATAATGTGGGTAAATAATAATGCAACGGCTTCAAGAGGTGTAGAATTTAAAGAAGGTACTAGTAGACACGTTATGAAAACTTTTTTACCTATGATTCCAAGAACTGATGAATACTACGATAGGTATGCTGTTTGGTATCATTATGGAAAAATAATTAAAATAAGTTCATTAGCACAGGATGAAATGGAAAAACATACAAAATGGCTAAACAAATTATATGGCGATGAGAAAACAAGGTAGAATCATAAGCAAAACATTTTTACAGGCACTCAGTGGTCATTTAAACGGGTTTTTATCTCAAAATCAAGCTGACAGGGGGTTTCATGACTGGCATACAGTTAGTTTTTAACTTAAAAAGAAATATATGGTCTGCTCCGGTAGAATATAAAGATTTATCGAATGCAAAAGAGATAGCCATAGATCTAGAAACAAAAGATGATGGTATCAATCAAGGGTTGGGTAGTGGTTGGGCCACGGGTCAGGGTAAAATTGTAGGTTTTGCCGTAGCTGTTGAAGGGTGGCAAGGATATTATCCTATGGGACATTTTGGTGGTGGTAATTTAATAGAAGAACAAGTGTTACGTTACATGAAAGATATATGTGCGCTACCTTGTCGTAAAATATTTCACAATGCTCAGTATGATGTTGGTTGGTTACAGTCTTATGGTATTAAAGTAAATGGAGAGATAGTCGATACTATGATTGCCGGAGCATTGATTGATGAGAATAGATACTCCTACAGATTAAATACATTAGCTAAAGATTATCTCGGAGAAGTGAAAGCAGAAACAGATTTAATCGAAGCGGCTAAAGCTCATGGTGTAGATCCAAAAGGTGAGATGTGGAAACTGCCTGCCGAACACGTGGGACATTATGCCGAGCAAGATGCACGATTGACATATCTACTATGGCAACGATTTAAGCATGAAATACAAAAGCAAGATCTTGATACGGTTTGGGAGTTAGAAAAAAGTTTATTACCACATCTTATAAAAATGCGTCAGACAGGTGTGCGTGTAGATACCCAGAAAGCAGAACTCTTACAAAAAGATTTTATAGCCAAAGAGAAAGACGTTTTATTAAAGATAAAAAAACTAACTGGTAAAGATATAGATATATGGGCAGCTCGTCAGATAGGTTTTGCGTTTGACAAACTAGGTATTGATTACCCTAAAACACCAAAAAGTGGAGAGCCTAGTTTCACACAACAGTGGTTAATTAATAGTCCACATGAGATTAGTAAGTTGATTGTACGCGCTAGAGAAGTAAATAAGTTTCATTCTACTTTTTTAGATAGTATTCTAAAATACGAGCACAAAGGTCGTATACACGCAGAGATCAATCAATTACGTTCAGATAACGGAGGAACTGTTAGTGGTCGTTTATCTATGTCGAACCCTAATCTTCAACAGCTTCCAGCACGAAACAAGGAACTCGGGCCATTGATTAGAGGTTTGTTTTTACCTGAAGAAGGCGCAAAGTGGGGTAGTTTTGATTACTCGCAACAAGAACCTAGAATGGCAGTCCATTACGCTAGTGCCGTTGGTTTTCCTGGAAGCCAAGAATTAGTAGATGCTTATGAAAACGCTAGTGCTGATTTTCATCAGACAGTAGCTGACATAGTAGGTATTGACAGAAAACAAGCTAAGACGATTGGATTAGGTCTGATGTATGGTATGGGCAAAGGTAAACTGGCTACTATGTTGGGTCTGCCTATGGAAGACGCTACTAATTTGATTAATAAATATAATCGCAAAGTGCCTTTCATGAAAGAATTGTCTAACAAGTGTATGAAACTAGCTAACGACAGAGGTAGCATACGAACAAAGAAAGGTCGTAAATGTCGTTTTGATATGTGGGAGCCAAAAGATTTTGGAGTTCACGTTGCTGAACGATACGATAACGCTAGTGCTAAATACGGTATCAATAATATTAAACGCGCGTTTACTTATAAAGCATTGAACAGATTAATACAAGGATCTAGCGCTGATCAAACTAAAACTGCTATCATAAGTTGTGCTGATGCCGGTTACTTACCTATGATACAAATTCATGATGAGTTATGTTTTAATGTGTACAAAGATAAAGACGTAAAAGAAATAAAAAGAATAATGGAGTCATGTGTGGAACTAATTGTTCCGTCAGTTGTAGATGTAGCCTTAGGTAAAGACTTTGGTCAAGCTACTTAACTTGATTATGAAATCTTTGTTTTATTTTCTTTTGATCTGCTAAAATAATTTTTCTCGTTAGCTCTTTTATTTTTACAGTCAAAGGAATCATATCTGCTGTGTATATCCCATTTTTTTTATACAGCTCTGTCCAAAGATGTTCTAGCTCTACTTTTTGTTGTAAATAAGACATTTCTCTCCTTTAGGATATATATAAGGATATTACAAATATTTGTCAATATGTCTTGACATTTTAAGATATATCCCTATATTTTTTATATGGGTAAAACAAAAGAATATTATTGGGATTTAGCAGATCAAGATCTAAATGATATTGCTGTAGCCTACAAAAATGAACAGATAACACACGAACAAGCAAAAGAAAAAATACTCAACAATCCAGGAATCCGTATGTTTAGCGATTTAGACGTACACGAAGTAGATGACTGGTTATATTACATAAAAGGAAATCAAAATGAACAGCCCCCAATACAACATGTTTAAAGTAAAAGAAAGTTTTCGCGCACCATACACTACAGAGTTTGGTATATGGTATAGAGGTATTACAGATTTATTAGACTCTGTGATCGAAGGAAAAATAAGTCGTGACTCAGCGATAGATATATTAAAAGGTAACTTTGGAATATCCACGAATCTCGTATACAAGTTTGTAGATGAACACATTGTGTATGGCAAAGTTATGAAAAGTAAAATGAAAAAGATGAAGGAGGAAACGAATGACTAAATTTTATCTTCTTTGTTTTGTTATTTTTGTTATTGCTTTTCCAAAACTGTTTTTAATATTAAGTGCTATTATGACTTATATAATGTATAATTTATTATTTTGAGGAACAATGGACACAACTAAATGGCGTAGTATAGCTATCCGTATTCAAACACATACTTTATTAAAAGGTTTAGCAGATGATAAGTTTAGGACTGTTGATCAACAGATCGCTAAACTTGTAGATGATCACTTATCATATAGGTCTAAAAAAGAACATATTAAGAAAGAAGACTTGATGAAAAGATTACTCAAAGAGGGAAACTGGTATAGCGATAAGCCAGTTAAAAAATCTAAAGGGAGTTCCGGCTAAAACCTCCGTTCGGTAATCAGCGAGGTCTCCCTAATTAAAAACAAAAACTACTTTTGACAAATATTTTGTTACGCTATATAAAGGCAGTAACAAATATTGTGTAAAATTATGGTTTTTTATGTATTTTCCTGCCGTTGAAGTGTTACAAACTATGGGATTGTGTTTATCCAGGTCATTGATTGACACACATTATTTACGACCAGAGGAGAGATTGTGGAGAGGTGTTCTCGTTAACGCTTTTGAAGATGCTTTGATAAAACATTCCGATCGTAAAAGCTCGTTACAAAAAGGTCAGGCTCATAACTGGTTTATAGAAAGAAATATAAATTTTAAAAAAGTTTGTGGGTGGGGTGATTTAGATCACGACCTGGTACACGAAGCCTATATAAAAGCCATATATGACGGCAAAATACGTTTTACTATGCGCCAGGTTATGTGGAACAAGTACAATTCATTTTCTCGTTCTATTCAAAAGATAAAAGAGGATAAGGTAAAAAGACAATATAAGGGAGAAATCAAAAAATTCAGACAAAAAGTTATGCTTACCCCAACGTGCTACGTTACTACAGTATTTATCTCGGTGGTAGCCTGATGCCACAAAAAAGAAAAATTATGCGCAGTACAGATCAACTGACCACGAAACAGAAATTATTTGTAGAAATACTGGTAAAAAACTGGGGACAAATTTCCAAGTTTGAAGCCTTGAAAAAAGCTGGATACAATTCTAAGAATGACGCTACGGCTAGAGTGTTAGCAAGTAAATTGACTAACCCTAACCTAAACCCTCACATTTGTAGATACTTAGAAAACTCGCTAGCCGTTGAACAAGAAAAGTATGAAAAAGATAAATTACGCCGTTATAAAACTTTTGAAAGATTACGAGATGGAGCTGAAGCTAAAGGTCAATATACTGGAGCTATCAACTCTGAGTTTCGATCTGGACAACTCGCAGGTTTATTTGTAGACAAAAAAGAAGTTACTCACAATACGTTAGAAGGTATGAATAGAGAACAATTAGAAAAACGATTAGAAGAGTTAGAAAGAAAAATAGGAGAAGGTGTTAATATAATTGACATTACTCCTGATAAAAAGTAGAATATGTATTCTCAGATTTGTGTAACGCAAATAATTAGCCTAGTTTTTACCTCCAAGTCTTAACTAGGCTTTTTACTTAGCATTCTTCTAATTCTGTTACTAAAGGTCTTACTTTTTGTCTTAACTCCCAATCTTCAATATGAATACATATCTGTTTCCAAGTTTCTGGTCTTTTACCCTTACCTTTGTATTCAGATTGAAAATCCTCCTCAGTTAATCCTTCCCAACCAATTTCTTCACCCCAAATATCTGCTCCTTCGTTTTCATCATCAGAATAATCAAACTTAATGACCATACCACTTTGACCCTCTAATATTTCTTTAGCATTGCCATAACAATGTATGGTAGTGCCGTCTTTCTTTTTATATACATAATCACTCATTGTTTTGTCCCCTCGTATGTTATGAGTTCTAGCTTACCTAAGACTTCTTTCCAATACTTAATCGCTTTCTCGTCTGTGTCTGGTGAAAAGTTAGTGATTAATTCTTTTACTCTATCTATTCTTCTTTCTGTAACTATTAATTTTATTTTTTCTTCGTCTATATCCATAAAACTACACATTTTTGATCTCCTCTAAAATTACATCATCATAACCCTTACTTTTCCAAAAGTCGTAATCTCTTTTAGCATCTTTATAGTAAATATAATAATCATCTACACCTCCAACCCAAACTATCCATTTCATAGATTGGTTAAAACAATTCTCACATAAGCAGTCATAGTCGCCTATATCATAATCTTCTTCTATATCTCCATTCCAATAGTAAATTAGGTTTGGGTCTTTTGTATTACATTTATTACATTGTGCCATTTTCATTCTCCTCTACGTTGTCAAGTAATTTGTCTGATAAATCTTGAAATAAACAATGTATTATTTCTTTTTCTTTTTTATCTTTAATCTCTCCTATTACTTTTTCATAAATACATTGTATTTCATTAACACTTTTTATAATTATGTTCATTTTTCATATTCTCCAATTCTTCCACATAAAATGGATCTAAGTTATTTTCTAATATCGTTATTTGTTTTTGTATATGTTCAAGATCTTCTTTTGTAACGGCGCTAACGTCATCTAAACAACACGCTATAGATACACTAGCTTCTTTTAGTGCTTTTAGTATTTGGCTACTCATTATCTTCTCCTATTCTTTTTCATTCCATAAAGTTATGCCAAAGTCATAACCTTGCTTATAATAATAATAATAATTATTTTTTTCAGCAGTAGGTTCTTCTCTTGTACCAATCAACAATCCGTCAGCTACTCCGTCTTTAAATGCACTTAATATTTTGTTTATATCTTTATTCATCTACAATCTCCACCTCTGATTTGTTAAAATATAATTCACCTTTTACTCTAACTCTTTTATTTACATATTGGTCATTGTCATCTATTGCTACAAGCACTTCACTAGCATATTCAGAAATTACTTTACCATATATCTCTTGACCTTTTATTTTAACTCTTTTATTTTCATAATCACTTTTCATATAATTTAGCGTTTCTCCTTCTGCTATTGACTTTGTATTATCATTTATCATATCTTCATTAGCTATCTTTTCTATTTCAGATTCAATCACGTCTTGTAAATCAAATGAATATTTGTGTTCATCTAATGGTACATCTAATTTACCACTCTTTTCAAATTCATTTAAGATAGCATCTGTTATTCGCATTGCCATATCTAAATTGTTTTTACTCATTTTTATCCTCCTCAGTTATGATACCAACAGTTAATAATGTAATATGCTTTTTATATCGTTTGTTAAAAACATCACACACTTCTTGCCATACACTATCAGAAGTAAAATCTTCTCGATAAAGATCAAGAAATTTACACTCTGGTATAACTTCCCAATCTTTTTTTTCTAGTTCTTTTATTTGTTTTTCAGTTAATGTCCATTTAGTCATCATTTAACCCTTTCGTTTTATTATTAAAAACTTCACCACCTAAACCATTCTCCCACGCTTCTCCTATAATCCAATTAGTCATATTCAATAACTCTTTAAATTTAGGTAGCAATTCCTTTTCATAATCTGATTCATCAGCTAGTCGTCTAGATAACTCAAATATAAATTCTCTAAAACATTCACTTCTATCCATTGCTTACTCCCTCATATTGTTTTAAAGTTCCTTTGTCTTTTGATTGCATAAATTCTTCACCGAAGGCAAAGTTAAGTACTTGTTTTTTTTCTTTTTCGTTACAAGTATCAAGTAACTTATTTTTAATAATAAAAATCATTTGTTTTTCTGTTAATTTCATTTCTCCTCTCCTTCCAATAAATAATATTTTTCTACTAACTCAACAAACTTATTTCTAAAATCGTGGTAGTTATCAACCTCTTTTTCATCTTGCCAATTAATATGTATATCTAATATTTGAGATAAAAAGTGTGGTAGTTCACTATCAGTATTATGAAAATCGCTATCGTTCATTTTCATTTTTTTCCTCCCTCATATCTAATACATCTGATTTTAATTGTTCTGGTTCATAATCTCCGTTAGCTATTTCACATAAAACTTCTAACACAAATTGTTTAGGATAATCTCCTCTTTTATCTGTACCTATCCATAATTCCATATCTTCCTCAGTTACTCGCATTGTCTTCCTCCATATATTTTTTTAAATCAAACGCATCTTCATCTGCATCATCAGTATTGACGATCTGTATTACGTCATCTTCAATTAGATTTTTTAAAAACTTTTTAACGTTAAAAGTGCCAGACATTATTTTTTTATATGTGGCATCATCAACGACTAAACTTGTAAGATCTATGTAATGGTTTGTCATTTCTTACCTCGTTTCTTTTGCACTCCTAGTTCAATGTTTTCTCTATTTTCTATGTGTGCCATTATACTGTTCATTATTAATAATTGCGCTTGATTAGAATTAGGCGCAGTATCATACGCTAATTCTGTTACTGTAAACATAGCTCCATAAATAAAATTGGGCACTTCTACGTCATCTTTTACATCTTGCATCATCTCTAATAATTTATCTCTTACTATGTTTACTTGTTTTTCAACAGATAGTTTTTTCATTATTTCCCCTTTTGTTTCCATTGATTGAAAAATATTTTTCTTATGTAGTCTTTAACAATTTGTTTATCTTCTTGTTTTATCCAATCAGCACCGTCTATTTTAGGTAAAATATAATTCTGAAATTCATTAACTTCAGAAAAATCTTTTTTAATATCTAAATACCTATTGTGCATTATTCCCCCTCGCTACTAAAGGAACGTTCTACAATATCTTTGGCTCTCTCGTATCCTCGTATCGTTCCCATATTTACTAAATCGCGTGTCGCGTCTATGATCTTCATAATTTCCTCGTCTGTATATCCTACAAATGCTTTTCTAATATAATCGTCTAAGTTCATTCCAAAGCCCTCCTCTGGCATCTAGTGGTTGTTTATAATTGTATTTGTTAATGTGCGCTAGAATGTTGTTTTCTAGCGCAAGTTTTTTGTTTTGTTCGTCTGGGTCACTATCGTTTTTCCAATCCGAAATATTTATAGAGTATTCAACCATAACGTAATATGCTCCTTTATTTTTTCGTACTGTGAAACTTCACCTATACTGTTCGTAATTTTTGATTGGTGATTGATATATTTTATAGTAAAGATTGGTTTTTCTAGTCCCCATTTTTTAGTACAAGTAACTAAGTAATATCTATTTTTTACTTTCATCACCTCATACCACAAATCACCAAAAAATTCTTTTGTACCTTTTGCAAAGTACAATTTATTATTTTGTTTTAGTTGTGTTAGTGTCATTCTACACCCCCAATCAAGTCTATATAAACTTGTCCTTTAAAATTACTGAAATTGTTGTGTTCGTCTTCAACGTGTATCTCTACAATATCTTCACTACCAAAATGTTTATTAGTACTATTTACTTGCACTATATAATTATCTGGATAGCCACTTAATATTTTTTGTAATTCTGCGTTTGTCATTTTGCTAGTACCTCCCCACACGCTACACGGAACTTGTCTTCGTTAAACTTTGGATTGTCTTTAACTAATTCTGTGCATAGTGCATTGATAAAATTACCATACTTTAATATGTGTGTAATTTTTGTTGTGTGGTTTGTAAAGTTATGTTCTCTCATAACCATAGCGCCCTTGTTAATCAAGTTAGCTAACATAATATAATCTTTTTTTGTCATATTTTTTACCTCCATTTATAAGATATATCTTATAGATTAATATAGTATTGTCAACTCCTAATGCAACTCCTTAGAACTTTTTTTAAAATAAAAAAATAAAAATAACTAAATATTTTTAGGAAACTGGGAAAAACGAGAGAATATAAGGGTTACAAGGAAAAATAACTAGGAAATTTTTAGGAATTTTTCCCAAAAAATAGGAATAATTAACCTCTAACCGACTGAACCTTGCGTTTTTTTCCTATTTATTTTTTTTCTAAGGTAGTGCATTATACAAAATTATGGCAATTACAGAATCCAAAATATGGCAATTTATTAACCAGTATCAAAAGACAAAAAAAGACTGTCATTTTATAAGGGTGGAATCCTCTACAATTAACGGAATACCAGACATAAATGGTATTATGAATGGTCAAGAATTTTGGCTTGAGTTAAAGGTTAATCAAGGTAACAATCTGGGATTAAGTAAATATCAAATACTATGGCATTTAAAAAGGTTAAGAGCCAACGGTAATTGTTATATCTTGCATTCGACCGACACGCGCCCTAAGGTCGAACTTCTCAGGATTCGAGAATCTCGTTCCGAGAATCTCGTTCCCTCGTTCGAGAACCTCGTTTCAATTTCTCGTTCAAATCCTCGTTGGTCGCTAATGGTTCGTGAAGTTTTGGAGTGGTTGCAAAGATCCCCTGGATTTTACTCTCCGGTTCAAAAACTTGACAAATAAAAAAAATGTGATAGATTACGGCGCCGTTTTCTCGTTCAAATCTCGTTCGAAACCTCGTTCAGGGTCGGCGCAAAATACAACAACAAGAGCCTATAAATAAACATCTGGTGATCGGTCAAAAAAAAATAAAAAAAACACTTGCCAAAATAATTATATGTGATATATCTTATATATTAATAATTTATTGGAGGTAAAAAAATGAGTGAAGACTTTAAAAAAGGTTTAATAAAATACGGCTTAGAAAATAATTATATTGAGAGAACGGAGGAAGGTTTAAAATTCGTTGGCAGTCGATATAATAATACAGAACAACAAATATATAATATGCTTACTGAAAATACTGGAACGCATTTTTTAGATAGTGGGGGCGCTAACGGTAGACACTGGCAACGCAATATTAAAAAAAGTTTAGAGGATTTCAGAAAAGAAGAGGTTTTTAATTCAGATGCTAAGGATATATGGGAGATAGAAAAAAGTTTATTTCATCATTTAAAAGATAGCATTAAATATAATGCGGATCTAAATGAAGGCTTGCAAGCTTATTTAAAACATAAAGATTTAGAAAATTGGAGGGAGCCAGTTGAACAATATCTACAATCTAAATTCCCTGATGAAGAGATAAATCATATTAATACATATAATGAGGAATGTTGTTTATCTCAGACATTACAAATAATAAAAGTTGGTCAATGGTACAAAAATGAAACAATAGCTTTAGCAATACACAACGGCGCTGATGTAAGGGGTGGCTATACCGATTTTAAAATATTTGATATTGATACTGATGCTTTTTACAATTGGCACCCTGAGAACTATGAATATATTTTAGACAACGCTAATGTTTAAAATTGCAATAATGTTTTTAATGGTATCATCATTATTTTTAATAGTTCGTTGGTGGGTCGCGCTCATAACTTTGGGCGCGATTCTCGTTTTGCTTTTGTAAATCTCGTTTGTGGGATTCTCGTTCTAATTCTCGTTGACAATTCCGAACGAACAAACGCAAAATAAAAACTATAAATAAGATCTCCAGGATCCTGGAAAGGTGATGCAGCATTGAGGGGTGATGCAGCATATGGGATATGTCTTATAGGAAATTCCTATATCACTTATAGGCTTGACTTATAAGATATGTTGTGATATATTATATATATTATTAATTAAAACGACTTGGAGGTCAAAATGAAAATAGATAAAGTAAAAATGTTTACTAGCTGTAGTTACCTAACACAGTTAGAAATATTAGATGATAAGAAAAGACTATGGGTGTCTTTCGATTGTGGCTATGGTCAGGAGCTAGTTTCATACACAGTAGAAAATTTAATATTTGCTATGAATGGTGATGAATATAAAGATCCAAAACGTTTAGAAAAAAGAGAGGGTGTATATTGTGAACCCTTTGGAAAGTTCACCAAGAATGTTAAATGGTTTGATAACTATTTCGACTGTAGGCAGTATACCGATCAAATCTTAGAAGAAGAAGAACAACAAGCTTAATTAACCAGGGGGCGCAAGCCCCCAGAAAGGAAAACGATATGACAAAAAAAGTTACACTATATATAGTAGACAAACAGGACGGAAGTATAAAACCTTTCGTTTTTCGTAGAACAACTTATCTAGATACCAACTCTGATTGGGTGTTTTTTGCAGATAAAGATGTAGCCAATGCTTATTTAGTAAATCATATTAATGCAGAAAGGAAAAATTATGAATAGAGCATACAAAAAAATAAAACCCCTAAGCGATCACACGAGATACCAATTAAGTCCTCAAGGTTTACACGGTGATATGAATGACTTTGCTTGGAAACTCTGTGAGTTTGTTACTAATGAAGTTGACCCAGACCTTGGAAAAAAACTTAATACATACTGGTCAACAATTATAAAATTCCAAAACAAATAACACTCCAAGTGTACCC
>VTLG01016271.1_pt1 | contig 42679 bp, 59 predicted proteins | sample 4694571 | NCBI WGS metagenome assembly VTLG01 (sample SAMN12604809, study PRJNA352737) | marine metagenome | biome: ENVO:00000447; feature: ENVO:00000209|ENVO:00000569|ENVO:01000036; material: ENVO:00002151; isolation source: viral sequences binned using virsorter ...
GGCCGCAATGGAACGGGTAAGATAAGACATTTACCATATTCTCCCGCCCTCTTCTACTTTGAGTTTAATTTGATAGGATAACTAGTTCATCGAAACAAACAACGACTATTCTTCCCAGCATATTATGCTTTCGTTTAACAACTTTCTAGTTTTTATTTAGAAAACCTATCTCTGTCACGACTGCTTTTAACTCTCATGACTTTGAGTTTTATCTAAGGAAGGAATTGGTTCTATGCCCATGAGTGACGAAGAACTGTTACAATTAATTTATATATTATTGCCAAAGGGAATTGACTCTAATGATTAACAGTTATTTTAGAGAGATAACTTAACTACTCTATTATTTATACCGGAGAGTCCTTATTGTTATCCGGGTTATCTCAAACTTCTATAACTTAATTCCTTTTTATGTTCACCAAACCTTATTTAACAAACCTAAGCGTTTCCCTCGCTTTGGGCTTGAGTATCATATTGTATGAGAAGAAGAATCAAGTAACCTATTAAGTCCTTGATAACTTCTTCATCTGATTCTAATGAATCATCGCCCCTAACAAGGCGACTTAACTTATCATCTATTCTAACTTTAAGTTGTTCAGTAGAATCTGCTGTAGAAAATACTCTTACAGGATTCATTGCTGAATCACCATATTGAGCATTCTTTTCTTGAAGTAAAATTCTAATTTCATTGCATTTATCAGCAATCTTACCATGCATGGTTGGTTGGGGTGACATAGGTTGATTACCATGTGGAATTCCTTCCATTGCCTTCTTACCTGCTTCAACCCAAGGTGGAGTTTTAGACCACTTAGATTTATAGGGTTCATTCCAAACATCATGTTTATATTTCTGTGGATTTGACATACATTCTTTCAATGCTTTCTTAGCACTTTTTAATTGACCTTTGAGAATCTTTATTTCTTGGGACAATTTAGCAATTACTTTCATTGGAATTTCCTCCGGGATTTTCTTATCGGAAACAATTACTTTAGTTTTCTTTTGCATAGACTTAGGTTGTTTTGACTTTTGCCTATACATAATCTTTCCTTCTTTCTGAAGTTGATTAATCTTTACAGCAACCGAGCCAGCACTTCTTGTCTTAGCAAAAATGTCTTGTATTTGCTTTACTGTCCATCCTGATTTATAATAATAAATCAACAATTCTATTTCTTTCTCTGTCCATCTTTTCCATGTTCTTTTTACCATTTTATCACCTATTGTAATTTATTGTCTTTTCCAGTCGTTTCCAACTTGGGCGAATGTTACTTTGTACCACATATCCTATCTTATCTGTGTCAGAATGATTGAGATATGCGTTAATTCTCATTTCTCTCGTTTCTCCCCCTCTGATAGAGAGAGAGAAGGAGAGAGAGGGGGGGTAGGGTAGTAGTAGTAGAAGAAGTATAAGAATAAAGAAAGTTATACATATTGACTAACATATCTTCCCTTATCTCCCCCATCTTGTTCGACCTCAACTTTCTCGCCGTTGGAGAGAAGAGAATGTTGGTCATTTTGAATCACTTCTGATTGTGCTTATCATATAATATATAGGATATTAGATATTGATATTGTTATAGGATATATGATATAATATCTATATGTATTGTTGAGTGTGAGTGTTGAATTTGTGCTGTATATTGGAGGGAAAAGATTCATCCTTTGAGTAGTATGCATTGATAAGTAGTTTAGGTTTCTCTTACGGTTGAATGGTGGATTGGGTGACTTCTATTATGACTGCCGGAGGGGGGTATATAAGGCCGTCTGACTCATCATGACCTGACTCTAAAAAGCGTTAATACCCTCCATATGGTTGTTTTTTGCTTTGCGGAATATTACCTCTAAAATCAATAAAAAAAGGGGGCATAGAGTGTTTTAATCCTCTATACCCCCAAGTGGCCCCTCAAGCCGATTAACCCGCCTATTCTGAAGCCTCCGTTGAATCATCATCATCGGGGTCATCAGGGAGGATAGCGTCTTGAAGACCATCCATTGAACCATCCCAAACTTCATCCTTGAAGAGTTGGGTTGCATTCTTGCGTATTGACTTTGCGACATATTGTCCGTAGTCAGCACCATCAGAATAAGAGTTCTTCTTACTCTTACCATGAGGTGTTAATAGAGCGCGTATTCCAGCACCACATTCATCGAATGCAGTTGCAAAAGAAGAGGCTGCTTCAGCACATATCGAATCAACGACACTTAGTGCAGTAGCGGAAAGAATACCGCCTCCGCCCCTTCTCCAAGGATAACCATTCTGTCCTCTTAGGACTTCTTTTAGGCTCTTAGTCATCTGCTCTTGCATATCTGGCTTTGCATCACCAGTTGCAATTAGATGACCACAGACGACTCTTAGGGATTCATCAATAGTTCCCTGCTCGTCTGCATCTATCATTGTGTTCACTTTTAGTTTAGTATCATTCCATGTTTCTACCATTATAATCACCTTACTTGATTAGTCGTGCTAATCGTCTTGGGGGGCATTACTAACGATGGCGTGGGGGTATATGAAAGGTTCTAAGGCAAAGCCGAACCATATGGTTGGTTGGAAACTTAGAAAGTTGGAAAGTAGGACTTACAGAAAGAGGGCCACTTTTCTGAACGAGGAAATATCTTGAGGAAGAAAAATTACATTTTCCCTCTGCTTCATAACCAATGGCTACATTGTTAGACCCAGTAGTTATGTCAGTCGCCCTGAGTTACAAACCTCATAAATAGAATAAAAAGAATGAATACAACCATATGGTGTGTGCTTTGCAATACACCTTGATATACCTACCCATCCCCGTTAGTAATGTAGTGTGGGGCTTAACACTATAGTAAACAAATAAAGGTGATAAAAAATGGTAGATAATAGTATGGATGATAACACATGGAATGAAAAGAAAACATTGATTGAAGGATGGTTTGAAGCGCATCCTGATTGGGAAGAGAATGTTTCACTAATTGCAGTACCCCAGTTGGTTGCTGCTGGTGATGCAAAACCTGACACAAGAAAGGCGCTTTATGCCGCAATAAGGACTTGTTTCGCTGATATAGCAGACAAGCCGTTTAGGGCTGGTAGAGGTTCTTCTATGCCTTCAGATGTGATAGTTGCGAGGGATTCAATTCTTTCAGCATATCACACAGCAATGGTTGAACTGTTCGATTCAAGCGACGCAGTTCAGGCACTTGAGAATAGACACGGTAAGAGTGGCGGTGGCAATTACGATTCAGCAGAGGAATTTGCTGATGATGCAACAAAGTCAAGAAGGCTCATGTTGAATGCTGCTCACAAAGCATATACCGACAATAACGACGATGCTCCGTATTCATGGGACGGAACTTCGCCAGTTGCACTTGTATGCAACATCGTTGTGGAGGACGACGAATAGGGCTGTAGTGGATTAGCCCCCACTACACCCTAATTTGACCTTAATTGGTCATTTTAGGGGGTAATAACTGCAAAGCCATTTACAACCATATGGTAGTGCTTTGACTGCTACCTTTAATATACCCCGGCGAGGTCGTTATTATTGTATGACAGTAATATATGAAAGAACAATGAATATAATTTATGATATTGCATTGACACCTAATGAGTGGGCTAAGGTTTCATTTAACCTTCATAAGCAAGGATTGAACTTAGTTAGCAAATATAGATGGAGTTGTGAAGTTGATGAGAATTCCTATGGTAGACAACAAATAGTATCAACCTCAAAAAACTACATTATATCTATTGATGGGCAGGATGCAATACACAATAAGTTTTATACAGATGCAGATAGAATAGAAGCACAACTTAAAGAAAATACCCAATATGATATAGAACAGAGAACAGTTGAAACAACTACCTCAGATGTTCATTGGGTTAAGCCAGATGGTAGATACTTTCTTCTTGAATTTGAGAACATGGTTGGAGTCCAACATATAGGCCCAACACCTGAATTATACTATGCTGAGTTGGATGAAGAAACAAAACAATTCAATGAAGAGGTTAGAATGGTAACTACACTTCTAAGTGATAATTCTCAAGTAGAATTGCAATTTAAGGTTATTTGGGAAACATCAGGAGTTCAAACTAAAGGTATTATAGAAGAGATGTGCGTTAATGTGCCTCTTTCTGATATGGGAACAATTCAACATTATGTAGAACAGACATTAAATGATTTTGCTGTATTGGATGAACCTCTTATTGAGTGCTATTTCGATGCAAAGACAGAATCACGCTCAGAATGCGCACCAGATATTATAGCAAAGACAAGAGAAGCCAAGTTAAGAGCAAATACTGAATGCATTCAAAAGTATGTAGATGATAAACCAACTATTTCTTGTGGTTGTGTTAATTGTTGGCCTGAAACTCAGGGATTAGGTGAAGAGGAATGACTCTATTCACGAAGAGACACTTTGAGTGGATGGTTGATATGTGTATTGACTTGGATTTGACTCAAGACCAAATACACCAACTATCCAGCATGTTAGAATCAACTAATCCAGCATACGATGGATATAAGTTTAGAACAACTATCACATATAGAAGAAATAAGTTTAGTGGAGGAATATGAATGAAAGAAATAGAACAAATACCAGTAGAGAAATACAAATACATGTTAGAAGTAGGACATTCTAAGTCCGGCTCTAACCATGTGTTGATAATTAAGAGGCTAAGAGTATCAGATGATGATTTAGCAACTGCATTATCAGCATTGCAAGCAGCATTAAGTGCATTTAGAGATATGGACTTAAGTTAGACTCAAAAGACCGTGTAAAATCGCGTCTGATGGGGGGTTTGGTGAAAAACAACCAGAAACACCATATGAAGCAATTGACTTTATGGGCGCATTTAGTCATAGTTCTGGGAGATACCTTTGGTACTTAAAAAAGCAACCCAATTAGATTCCTTATGCGATGCATGTCGGAGACACCCATAAAAGGAGAAGTAAGCAACACACTATTGTAGTATATTAATGCGCGAAGTTCCGGATTAGTAGGCATAAATGAAGAAATAGTCCCTGTTGCCGAAAATTCTTTTATTCTTTTAATATCTATGTGGTAGTAGTCAAAGCACAACCATATGGGAGGTATTGGGGAATGGGTGCGCAGCAGGGCTTAAATTTTTTTTTATTTAATATTTATATTCATCGGTTTAATATGTTATGCCATTCGTGGATGACCTTTATGACTACTAAGCGTCTGCGTCTATTGTATATAGCATCCGAAAGGTTTCCAAGCCTAAATAAAAATAAACTAAAAATAAAAACGCGCCCATAAATACAATCAATGGCTTGTGTTTGTAGGTTAAAGAGTAAAATAATACGAGCGCATTCTTATTCTGGGAATAGAAATATATAAAAATAAAAAAAATCGCAAGTGGTAAAAAAATGACAGCCCAAATTTCAGTTTTTAAGGGGGTAATAAGTTAAACCTGTCATAATTCTGCGTTAATAAAGAATGGGGGAATGGATAACATGGCTAGTATGTTAGTTACTGTAATTGGCTTCTTAGGGTTTTATGTATTACTGGGTATTTTAACATATATGATAATGAAGTACCTATCTAAAATTTATAGCATGGGCGAAATGGATGAGGATTTTGATTGATATTATAGTTGGAATATGGGCTTGGATGAGGTTTAGACAATGAGTGATTGGTGGACGATAATTAAATACAAAGATGTTGTTAAACCAACACTATTAGATAGAGTTCGTAGGTGGGATTATGAAGCAGGCCAGAAATTCTATGAATCAGACTCTTATCAGAAATTATTACAAGCATTACTCAAATTATCTAACATGAAATATACTCCCCAGAGATTTAAGATGTTAGCATCTATGGCATTTGCTGAAATGAAGAAAGAAGGAAATTTAGATGCGGCAACGGAACAACATGAACAAAATGAAATAAAAGCAATATTAGATAAGATGGAAACTGCATGGAAGGTAGAAACAAATCAAACGCTAAGTAAGTATTGGCCTAAAATATTGGAGTGGTTTGGAATATGAATTGGTGGACGATTGTTAAGCAAGGTAAAATACTTACTTTACCTAAAACTCAATTGAGGATTAAAAAACCTGAAAAAGTTGATACTGATGATACATGTAATAAAAAACTAGAAGAGTATGCTAATAAAGTAAAGGGATTGAAAATGCATATGAAAGACTTTTTTAATACAGAGTTGTCAAATTCAAAGTGGAATGGTCTGTTGCAAATAAAACGAGACATGACACGGACTAAACAATGGTCGGAAGGATTTGCAATTGAACCTTCTCAAAATGCAATAGTGGGAGTTTCAGGGTCACAATATATTACAGAAGGTGGTTGGCAATTTGAAGCAAAAGCATGGAAATATACTGAAGTGCCAGAAAAGGTTGCTTGTGCAGCATTAGACTTATTACAGAATGCCCAATTTACTGGCGAATATGACTCTGGCGCGCATAAAGCAGATATAAAAGAAATTGATGGTTGGGTAATTGAGATTGTGGCCGTTAGTGGTTATCAACATAATGAACTAACACTTCTAATAACTGATAGTGCTAAAACTAAGTATATTCATATATCAACTTCTTGTGGGGAATGGCTCTCACTTCCTAATGATGATGATGGTAATAATCATCATAAAACTACTGGTCTTTATGATTGGTTTGAGCAATATGATTGGAGATAATATGTGGTTTAGAATAATCAAACAAGGGATAATTAGGAAACTCATCGCATTCATGGGTAATGCCTATGTATGGTTAGATAAAAGACAAACCCATGAAGGTGGCCCAATAATGGGAGTAGAGATAGATGCTGATTTTGAAGCAATGTCAAGATATGAATTATGTTGTCACATAGAAGATAAGTTCGGATTAGAAAGAGATTCATTTTGGTTATTACAATCAACACAGAAAATTAGATGGTGCTGCCAAACTGCTAGAAATATCTTGGGGAATAAATGAACAAAGAATGGGAAATAAATTGGGAATACTGGGAAGCACAAATTGAGGGATTTAATCAACTCAAAAAAAAGAAGAAATTGTGGCGTGACCATAAGAATGAAAATAAAGAACTAGTTGATGGATTTTTTGATTGGTATTGGGGTGAGGAAGAATGACTTGGTGGAGAATAGTTAAACAAGGTAAGATACTCACTTTACCTAAGCCAAAGTTAAGAATTAAGAAACCTATTAAAGAAGAAGCAGATAAGGACTGCAAAGAAAAACTTCTACAATATAATGACAAATTAAAAAGTATGGGGCAAAGGGGAGGGAGTGTGCAAGACATATATAATAAATTTAACGACCATGAAAAGAGTATCTATAGGGAACCCAATGCACAGATGAAGTCATACACTACACAAATGCAGGATATATATCTTAATCACATTGAACAAGAAAGTGCGTATTCCGAAGATGAAAATGAAGATGACCTTTGGGTTGTCCAAGAAGAGATTCTGACTACTAAATCTAAACACTTTGAAAGCATACCAGAAAAAGTATGTTGTGAGGCATTAGACATGTTGGCTCAATCTATGAGCAAACCAACATTAGATGGAGATGAAAAAACAATAGGTACTTGGACTATTCATATTATTAATCAAGAAAATATAATAAACCCAAATTTTATCAGGGGAGTAAAACACGAACTACTACTTAAACGCTTAATTCTTACAATCGAGCCATCAACGAGCGCCCCGCTGCCCATAAAGTCAATTGGTTGGGTAGAAATAGGACATTCTATTTGGTTACCAAAGACTATAGATTATGACAATGATTGGAGATAATATGTGGTTCGATATTATTAAACAAGGTAAGATTCTTACTCTACCTAAGACCTCTATGAGAATTAAACAGCCTAAAAAAGAGATAGAGGAAAAAGATTGCAACAGAAAGTTAAAAGCGTATGCAGATAAACTAAAGAGTAGACAACATGATAGTTTTACACCTTGGATGCAAAATCACGAGTATATGGATTTGGATGGGCATAGTTCTGACCACTATAAATTAAGTGGGCAAGGAATAGATAAAAAATTCACAGGTAAGGAGTGGCATCAATTTGTTACTATAGAACAAACTGATTTCCATTATGATGAGATACCTGAATCAGTAGCATGTAAGTTGTTGGATTTGATAGACCAACATGGTAATGCCGATATATGGACAGATGCTAAATTTGACAAGGGATATGTCTGTGGAATGTATAATTGGGTAGGGTTAGAACAAGAAGATAGGTGGGTTAAAGAAAAGTCAGCCTTTGCTTATCCTGAGTCTAATCTGCGTCCTTTCAAAATAGAAGGTAGCCAAGGATTTAGGCATGGAGACTTAGATGTTGGATTTGGTGATTATCCATTTGTTGAGGGCGCAGTATATCTTAGACATAAAGTAGAGGTTGACCCCCATTATTTAGACAAAGGATTCTCAGCAGTAGATATTGAGTGGAAATAATTTAGGTGAGTTAAATGATATTACCGGAGAAAGTTATTTACGAGCAATCCTTATATGGGGGTGGCTCTCCTACGCACAATGTAGGGAATCCTATACATACTTCTTCCGAATTAAATTCGGTTTATATTATGTTGGTGGTCTAATGGTTGATTACAGGAAAGTTATAGAAGGTAGTCGTTATGCTACTATTTTTAATAGGATGGATGGTGGTAAAGGACTAATGGTAGCAGCACAGTCTTTTGTCTCTAAAGCCCTAGAAGAATTAGAAACTTTAGATTCTAAGAAATTAAGTGCTGATGAACAATCAGATGCAGTAGAACCTATGGTTGGAACCCCTATTACTATGGTTATGTCTAGTGTAACAGCAATGGAAGATGTAGAAGATGTTGTTGTAGAAATGCCAGACTATGATAAAAATAGTGAAGAGTTAAATTCTGAAATTAAAGACTTCTTGGGGAGACTAGGGGTATTCGATTCCATAAAAACGGACATGACTCAGAACCTAAAGGAACATCTGTTGGCTAATTGGATTGAAGAAGGGATGACTAATTCTGAACAGTTAGAAGTGAAGCAAGAAATTAATGAAATGGTAGAAAGGTTAGGTAACAACCCAGAGTTTGAAAATTATGTGGGTCATTGTATTATGTCTACTTTAGCGATATTGGCTAAAGAACAACTAGAAGATATGGGTGGTATAGAAGATGCTATGGCTGAAGACCCCTCACCAATACAAGATGTTACAAGTGATTTTGACCCTAGTGATGAAGAGAGATGGAAAGATAGTATGAGAGAATTCAAATCAGAGAGTTGGAAAAACACGATGAGGAATTAGTATGAGTTGGTTCGATACACTAAAGATGACTGGGGCAGTAACTTCTACTTCAACAGGAACAGCACCATTATTCAATAATAAGGCTATACGCGGGAGGAAGAAGCGTGGCAAGAAAAAGAAAGAAAGTCAAGAAAGATAAAGTCAAATACAAACTAGGAGATGGTATCTCCGAAGTTAGTTTCAAAGGAGACGATGCTCTTACTGCTTGGAAAGAATGGGTAGAAAAAGCACAGAGTATATCTGGTGAGGCAATGGGGGTTCAACTATTTACTGGTAGTCTTTATGAGATGTTAGCACAACATGGAATAGTAGGCAGAATAATGGGTAATTCAGGCCCAAAGGAAACGCCCGGATTAGGTAAGGAGTTAGAGGAATTAGATGCATTATTTAAGGAACCAGATTTTAGTGAACAACAAATGACTTCTTTACAAAATGTAATCGACATAATATTTAGACATGGAAAAGAACAAGGAGACTTAAATCCTAGAAATATTAGGTTTGATGGAATAGACAAAATTAAGCGAGCGCAAGGAACAGCAACTAAAAAGCCTGTGTATGGTCATTATAGGACTCCTAAGTATGTTCGGTATCGTAGAGTAGTTAGAGGGAAAGATGAACAAAATGCTGTAGATAAGACATGGTTTAGTCCTAATAAGGGAGAAGCAATGCCTCCTATGTGGCAAGCAATTTATGGTGATGGAAGTAAAGCACCTTTTGATGGTGTTAAGGGATTAGCCCACATTCTAACTAAAGGACTCAAAATGCTAAATGAAGCAGAACATAGCATTACCAAAGATGGGCCAGTTAAGATTGAACAGCAGGGCGCAGCAGATAAGGCATATAATGGCCTAGGCGAAATAAGAGCAATGATGAATGCTATGGTTAAAGATGATGAATTCACTACGGCTAAAGGCAATTTCGCAACGACTAGGGCTAGAACTAGATTAATGAGTGTTCCAATATCTACACATACTAATGCAGAAAGTAAGACAGTTAAAGCATTATTGGGAGCAATAGGACAGCCCGGAAGAATAGACGATTTCTACATATACATTTCAAGAAGGCAGGTTAATCATATGGCTAAATTAGCAGGGTGGAAACCTCCTGAAAAAGAAGAAGTTAAAACTAGTGCAGATATTGAGATTAGAGATTGGAGAACAGTAATGAAGGTGGTGTGTTAATGGTAACAAGAAAGAGATGCTCCCTATGTAATCACACAGATAGAGATGAGATAGAGCGAAGGTTAGAAGAAATGGAAGTTCCAGCAGATACTATAGATAATGACTATGATTGGCCTAGTGGTACGACTTCAAGGCATCAACGCAACCACATGGGCAATTATGTTAATTCTTCCAACCCAAGGTGTGCGTTATGCACTAGCCCTATACGAATTGAACTAGAATCGCAGTTACACGAAGGCAATTTGACCCCCACCTTAGCAGCAGAAATAGTTGGTTCTAGCGAAGACCAAATAGTAAGGCATGTTAAGAATCATCTACAACCATTAGTTCAAAAGGCTGCGGCTAATCTGATTGCAGTTAAAGAAGTGGATGAAGTAGATACTCTCTCAAATAACATAACTAGGTTGGAAACTAAGATTGATGAGTTGTTTGACCAAGATGAAATGAACCCTAAATATATTGATAGCCTCACTAAATTGGCTAAAGAGATACGAGAGAGTCTTAGGTATCTAATGGAGTTCAAGGGTAAGTTGGTGCATAAGAGGCAAGATACTATTATTGTAGCCCAAATGCAAATCGTTCAAGAAGTGTTAGCACAGAATCATCCACAGGTATGGTTAGATGTTAAAAGTAAATTAGAGGAGAATATGCAATGAGTTGGTTTGATTTATTAAAGAAAGATAGTGTAGGCAAACTTCTTAAGGGACTTAAAAAATTACTAAAGAAAGGATACCATAGGAGATTGAAACTGATAGATGCTCCACAGGGAGGAAGTAACATACATTTGAATATTAAAAGTAATGTAACTGGCAACATAGTTGTCGTTCCCGCGTCCATATCTCCTAAAAATTCAGGGTCATGGCTTAATATCCAAAACAAATATATGAAGAAAATGTTTATGGAAAAATTTGAGGAAGATATAGAACCATACAAGGATAGAAATTGGAAGGAAGAAGAATGAGTTGGGAAGATATAATCAAAGATGATAAAAAAGTGTTGAAATACATAACACCACACGGCGAGTTTAATTTTCAACTAACTGCCCAAGTTTACACAGAAAATGCAGACTGGTTTATTCACGATAAAAAACAAGTGCATTCTTTTGCTAATGATACATTACATGAATTGATAGAAAAAGAAATTGAGGCCAAATTTGCTGGCCCCCGCAATGAAGACTATACAGTAATTTGTAAAATAACTAGCGTAAGTGAAGGTAGTGATTAAAATGAGTTGGTTTGACACAATTAAAACAGATAAGACCAAACAGGGTAAGTTACCCAAAGAGTTGGTTGAAGGAGCATCTGTTGCCACAAAACCAGTAGAAGAATGGTTCAAGGGAAAAGGTAAGAAAACTAAACCCAAAGATAATACAGGCGGTACAACTCAAACATCTCTAGATGAATTTGAAGAGTGATTAATATGACTTGGTTTGATATTCTCAAAGCCCCTCCATTTGATTTGGATGAGTTTCATGAGATAGTTCCTTTAGACAACCCTAATAAAAAAATCAATTGGTATGATGCAGAAAAACTATTCAAGGACAAAATAGACCCGCTACTTATTCGGGCTAGAAGAGAAGGGTTAAAACATATTAGATTCAAATCAAAAGAGTTGTTAGGTATGCCAAGAGATAAGGCTATTCCATTACTACAAGGATGGTACACAGGTTTTGATATTACACCCTATGATTGGGCAGATGGAACAATAGACATGTATTGGGAAAACGAAGGTAGTTATGTTGGGGGTGAAGGTTAATGGGTGAATGTAAAGTGAAGGTTTGCGCTGCAACTAAGTGTAAACATAATCAAGATTTGAATTGTAAATTAGATACTATCATGATTAAGGCAGATGGAATGTGCGGCTATTACGAAGAGAAGAGATGGAAGGCTACTTTGCGGTGATTTAATGTTGATGAAAGCCACTACCGCAGATAGATATAGAGAGATATTAGTGAAACTATATCATGATGCTTTGGCTGATGAATTAATAGAAGATGTTAAATCTGGCAAGCGTAAAGTATTACAAGTTAGAAATGCCTTGAGTGCTTTTCTAGAAGGTAAAGAAGGATTAGAACACCATGAAGAAATTCCCGGCACTAAAGAAAGAGCAGAGAGAGTTCTAGAAGAGATTAAAGATATTAAAACTGGAAGAGTTAGGGGTGGAAAAAAGACCCTTAGAATAGCAGATTTATTAACTATAATTAAAGCAGGAGATATAGAAGCACTAGAAAAATACTTAGACCCCACTATTAATAGAAGCACCCTTAGAACTAGAAAGGAGCAATTCGTAGCAAATAGTGATGCATGTTTAGAGGCAGCAAAAGAGAATAAAGATGAAGAGAGTAGAAATGCTATGATAAAATGGCTAGAGAAACTAGATTGGGAATTCAAAGAAGGGACTAAGGAATACAAGTTGACTGGAAAACCATCACCACAAAAGATAGTAGAATACTACACTTTAGTTTTTAGTAATAAGAGTAACTTGAGTAGCACGAATAGAAGTAAAATGATTCCAAAAGTGGGGGTGGCTAATATTTTCGGGTCTAAAAAGAATGTCTTATATCCAGCATTACAACATATTATTGAAGAGAGCAATTTCACCTTAGATGATGAATTAATAAATATATTTAGAAAACAAAAAACCAAACTCTCTATATCTAAAAAGAAGGCAATAACTAATCTAATGGGCAACACTCCTATGCCAAAGGGACATGGGATTAAAAATTTGGAAGGCTTATCTGAAGATGCATCGGGGCTTGAGCAAAAAGAAGTGTTAAACTTAATTGAATCAGACGAAAAGTATGGAGAAGCATTCAATTCATATGTTAAGTATTTACAACTTAGCCTAAGCAACTATACTAGGTCTATCTCTAAAGAAGACTATGACGCATTAAATTTACATGAAGATGATGGTGTCGCAAAAGAATATGGATTTGATGATTATGAAGATTGGATTGAGTGGCTTGGCCAAGAAGGTAGAGTTACGGCATGGGGCGCAATGGTAGAGAAAGATAATAGGATGGTTGTTAGTATTAAAAGACCCGCAGATGTTAAATTACTTAGCAGAATGTTTTCTGATAAAGATGAAGATGTTAAGGGTAGTATTTCCGTGGCGGCTTCTACTAAAGTTAAATCATCACTTAATGATAATAAATTTCATAGTAATCATGTGCTGGTAGAAGATATTATAGAGATGCTATCCAATTTAGCAGAAGTATTTGAGGCTACTGATTTTGATGACCTCGTTGGTGAATTACTAGAAGAAACTGATGAAACTAAAGTAAACGAATTAGTTGAAGAGTGTGTTGATACTTTAGAAAAAGGAGACTATCAAAGAATTAGGGTGGCTTTTTTGAATGCAACAATCCAAAGAATGGAAGAAATTGCTAGTAAGTCCATATTGCTCGCAGAAGATGAAGATGAAAATATTAAAGGACAAGTGGAGCCTTTGAATATACTCAGAGAATTAGGATTATTACAGGCGGTGAAAGCATGAGTATGGATGATTGGGCTGGAGGAACTAATAGGAGGGAATTAATCCTTTCTTTATTAACTGATAAACAGCAGTATTATTCTACTATAAAAGAAGACAAGGGCTATGCGGAAGAAGATAATTTACCTGTCTCAATTAGGATTGAATATAGTGATGCCCTAGCAAGTAGAGCAACAGCAAAAGAATTGGCTGATGTGATTAGGAAACTAACTCCTGAGTTAGCAGAAGAAACTGAAGATTGGAAGTTCAAATATAATTTAGAGTTTCAAAAGGAATTTGGTGAAGTTCCTGTTGAAGAAATGAGAGATAAAATAGCACCTAAAATTAGGCACTTAGTCGATAAGTATTTCTCTGGTAATAGATGGGGCCATCTAATAGAAGGAACTAGAGAAGCACTATACAGATTTGCAGATATTAACAAAGTCTATGGGACTTCTCCTATAGAGGCTCAGAAGGTTGAGTTAGATGATATATTAATCAATTTCACATATAAGAATAAAAAGGTTACAACAACTATACTTAGAAAGAACAGACCATTTGCTGTATCAGATATAGGTATTAATAAAGAAGAAAGTCACTATTTTAATGACCCCAAATTAATACCTACTCATATAGGTGAATTAGAACGCATAAGTTCAGACTCACCTTTAGATTCTAAGTTAGCACCTCTCATTAGAAAGTTAAAGTCATTACAGACTTCAGGTAAAGATGAAATAAAAACTATGCATCCTGATATGTTAATTGGTAGGATAAGCCTTAAGCGACTTGAAGGTAGAAAAGTAATATACAAATACTGGAAAGAAGCACATGATGACTTTAACAATTATATTGAGATTCAAGATGCATTCCATAAGGCATTAAAAGGACACCTTAAAATAATAGGTGAACAAGCAGATGATGAAAAAGTAATGTCTGAAATAAATGCTGCCTTTGATGAATTCTTTGCTAGTAAACTAGAGAAGTCAGACAATTATATTATTGAGGTTCCTAGTAAAGATATTGAAACTGATGATAAAAGTGTTCAAGCAATGATATTACTCAGCGAATTCTTAAAAATGTATATGATGCAAGCAGACCCAAAATTAACAGAGCAGTTTGAAGTCGCAGAAGGTGAAAAACCACAAACTGCTGTTGGAGGCGAAGAAAGATATGATAGAGCAGACTGGAATCCTGATATATCAATAGAAAGAGATGTTATTCGCCCCGGCGAAGATGAAAGAACATTAGCAGAACAAGCATCAATTGATATTGAATCACAAACTAAGGTAATTGATAAAGATACAGTAACTTCAATCTTTGGAGATATTAAATCTATTAGGTCAATTAAGCGAGTTGACCCACTATTCTATTATGCGTGGGGTAAAGGCGCATTTGGTAAAGTTCCTTTATTCAAAAAGGATATAGCCTCTATTAAAAGGAAGGCCAAGAAACTTGCTTCAAGAATAGATATTTTCGTAGAACCTAGTGAATTAGATAGATTAGAGGATTACTTTGATGAGTTGGAAGATGCGGCTACTGATTTTAAGGATACCGATAAATTCTACTTACCATTAACCCCGAAGGTAGCAGATTTGGCTGAAAGGGATGATGTGGATGAAAGATTCAAGAAGTTAAAGGAACATTTCGATGCACTTAAGAAAATGATGGCTCTTGGAGGAATGAAAGATAAGGCTTGGCCTACTAGTGCAACTACTAGGCAATCATCTTTAAGACCGGATAAAAGGTCTAGGAAAGCAACACAACATTATGAAGGATTTCCGGGCAGAGATAAAAAAGGAAAGAATGTATTAGATATAATGAATGAATTTACTAATGAATATGAAGATTATATGGAGGCACTCGTTGAAGCATTCGTTATTCCTTTGTCTAGTAAAAATATGCCATTTGATGATGAAGTAGAATTCATTGAAGAACACCAAATGAGAATATTGAGGGATGAGATGAAACACCCCGATGCATTTACTACATTATTAATGAGGTATCATGAATTAGAAACTGCTGCTATATCTCCGGATGCTTTGTTTAGGTTAACTAAGTTAATGGAGACAATATCTAAACCAGCCCTACAAAGAAGAGTAGATAATTTAGTAGATGAAATGGAAAATGCAGCAGAAGCATTAGAAGAAGTGTTTGATTTTGAACATGATAAAGACATGTATATTCACTTTGGAACAATACTACAAGAAATTAAAGAGAAGAATAATATAAATGAAGATATTGAGTTCAAAGGAAAAACTTCTGAAGAATGGGCTAAAAAATATGACCCTAAGAAAACTTATCCATTAGATGCATTAGAGAGTCACATTAGAAGGCACAAATCTACTTATGAATCTGATGATAGGATGACGAGGTATAGGCTTATTAGGAAATTCTTTGCGGCTCTAGATTCATTTGATATTGTTAAGATAGACTTAGAAGCAGAAGTATTAGAGGCGCATGACAACATTCGCAAGATGATGAATAAGCCCGTCTATTATAATACTTCTAAGGTAGATAACTTTGACCATGTTAATTATGCTATTGAAGTGGCTAAAGAAGATTATAAGGTTGATTTAAATGCTGCTGAAATTGAGTCAATAGTTAGTGAATTTAATTCTATGGAAGAGATAGCAAGTAAGCATGGCATTACTCAAGAGACAGTATATTTCTTGAAAGCAAACTTTAGGTGATTATATGCCAGAACAAGAAGAATATCCTCTTCCCCCAAAGAATAAATATTCTATGGATGATGTTTATTTCAAAGTTATGTCAGAAGGAGAATCTATACAGGCATTTATAGATGATGGATATAATGGTTGGGAGGCTAGGAATGTAAGATATAATCAGTTACCGAAAAATGGCTTATTTGCTAAAACCCCTTCTAAACATTGGGTTATGTATTTGAAAGAAGGAGATAAGCCTATTGGTGTTTTAGGGTTTGCTTCTCATAAGGGATTTCTATTGGGTTCAGGAATACATGTTAGAAAAGACTATCGAAATCGGGGATTGCTGCCACTATTATTTAAGAAATTAATCCAAGAGAAAGGAAGTAAAACATTATTGGCTTCTTTTGCTAATACAGCCGCATTTGGTTATTATGAAAGTATGGGATTCAGCCCAATACGAGAAGATGAAATTCCTGAAGATATACTAGATGAACTATCAATAGCACAAGCCAATGGAGCAGTAGGAACTTTACAGAAATATATTGGTTCTAAGTGGTGGATGACAATAAAGGGGATTTAGAATGGAAGTAGAACAACTTGATTTTGTGTCTAATATGGACATGGAATTATCTAGAACATCATTCCCATATTTCTTTCAAAATGTGTTGGGGCTTCAATATCCAGAGTATATGCAAGAGTGGTTTGAAACCATGCAAACAACAGATAGAACTGTGATTGTATGCAGTCGTGACCACGGAAAATCTGTTTTCATGCATTCATGGGTTGTTTGGAACTTAGTGTTTCAAGAACCTCCATTCCAAATGCTATATATTTCTTCTAACCAAAAGCAGACTTTAGTGCATATGAGAGAGATTGATAGAATCTTTAATTTACCTGCCCTTAAACAATTCAAGCCATCTAGAGGATGGGCTATTGGTAACATACAATTAACTAATGGGAATGCAATTCTAGAAAGGTCAGTAGGTTCTCAGATTCGTGGACTTCACCCTCAAGAGATTATTATTGACGACCCTTTGAAAGAATTCAGTTTATCTGCTATACAAAAAGTTACTGATTGGTTCTTTGGAGATATGATTCCAACACTTCACCATACAGCGAATCTTAGGATGATAGGGACTCCATTTACCTATACTGATATTTTCTCTCAATTAGAAGAGAATGATGCATATACAGTAAGAAAATATCCTTGTCTAAATGCTATGAATGAACCCCTTTGGCCTGATAGGTGGAATTATGATGCATTAATGCAAAGAAAGGCTGAAATCGGTTCTCTTAAGTTTACAAGAGAGTATATGTGCATCCCTGTTTCTACTGGAACTGCTCTATTTGACCAAGATTATGTTGAAAAATGCAAAAATAAGGACTATGTGCTTAAATTAGGCAATCGGATTGATAAAGGCTATAAATATTATGTTGGTGTTGACCCTGCTATCTCTACAGATGGTGACTACAATGTAATTATTGTGTTAGAAGTGGATGAAGAGAAGAATAAAACCATTGTTCATGTTGATAGGGCTAAAAATGTAGAGTTTAGAGAGAATATTGAGAAAATTAGGCTTATAGGTAAGATATTTCAGCCTGAAATCGTCTTATATGAAACAAATACCTTTGCAAAGGCGTTTACTCAAGAGTTAAGGAGCATGACTGACTTAAATATCAAGGATTTTAACACTACTAGAAAGAAAAAGCAAGAAATTATACTTAATTTGCAGATGAACATAGAAAATGGTAAGTTAAATTTCCCATATGGAGATAATAACAGTAAAAGGATGACAACCACCTTAATAGAGGAATTATCAATGTTCACGATTACTGAATCTGGAAGATTTGAAGGAGTTGGGGCGCATGACGACTTAGTTATGGGCCTTGCATTAGCAAATGCGGCCACACAGACCCCATCGGAGTCATTCTTACTACTTGATGACCTCGGACTCTTTGAAGAGCCTCAGATTGCTCCTAATGGGGTAAAATCGGGGCTAATGGGATTAAATTTTTAATACTGTAGGTGATTTAACATGGTAGGAGAAAAAGGACAGAAACTCAGAGAGTTAGCAGACAAGGTAGATGAAGTTGAGAGAGTAGAAGGAGAACAGAGAGAGATAGAAGAAGACCTTAAGACTCAAAAGTGGCTTGAACAACAACCTTTAGATAATCACGATAATTTAGTTAAGTTATATGCAGAAGAGAATAAATTATCTTTAACAACAGCCAAGAAAAATTTGGATATTCAACTTAAGCAATACCAAATAGAAGGTAAGGATATACCCAAGTTAATAAAAGACATGAGAATGTATAGGAGAACTCTTAAGGGTAAAGAAAAGGAGAGGTTAACTGATTCTATAGATAATTTGATTAAAGCCTACTCTGACCACTTAGATAAGAGTATAGATAAAATATACTGGATTAATAAATACAAGCCATTGATAAAAGACATGGTATGCTCTGAATCTGACCTAGTTAAGTTAGGTAATATAGATGATGTGGAAACTAGAAGAGAACTTATTGATAAACTATGTAAATATTGGGAAGTTAAATTGGATAGGAAAGATATGCCACTAAATAAGGAATATGTCTCGTTAAGTAAAGAAATGACTAAATCCAAAAAGAAATTTAAGAGTCTTCTTAGGAAACAATACACCACAGTTGGAACTAAAGATAAACTTAAGAAATCTATAATGCAATCAGTATGTGATAATCCGGGTATCTCTTCTAGAGAGATGTATGAGGCATTACCAGAAAGGCTAAGAAGTAAGAGTTCTCCTAGAATTGTTGCACATTTGGCTAAGTCACAGAATCTAACTAATGTAAATGGAGCATTCTTTAAACTGAATGATGAGATTAAAAAAGACATTTATGCATATACAGCAGCATTTATTGATTCAGATGGTTATATTACTATGGACAAGAATAAGAATCCTAGGGTTGGATTAGTTGCTACTGGTGAAAGAGGGAAAGCATTCATGTTAGAAATGCATAAGTCGCTTGGCGGTGGAAGGTTGCATCTTGACCAGAAATCCCCACAAGACACAAGACCAGTAAACAGATTGAATTTCTATTCTCAAGATGCTGTGAGGGATTTATTAACAAAGTGTCGCCCACACTTTAGAATGAAAGGGCCAAATGCAGATATACTGCTAGAATTAATAAGAATCAAGAAAAGCCATAAAAAAGAGCCTTGGGCTGAAACTAGACTAGATGAACTATTTAAGTTGATGAAGTATCATAATCATAAGGATGATACCAAATATGACTTTACTCAACATGGTTTTGATTTGGATTCCGTTAAGAAGTTAGAAGGGAATAATAAAATGTCTAGGATGGATAAGATAGAATCTTTAATAAAACAAAATGGGAATGTTCATAGGCGATAGCGTCTAGCGCGTAGTATAGGGTAGGAGGTAATATACATGGTGGAAGAGAAGCGTAGATTTAGCATACGAAATTTGTTTAGGAGAACTACTCCTAGACCAGCAGATAGAACAGTATTTAATCCGGGTATTCAAGAGAAAGACCACTCTTACATGTTAACTGGCCCAATCATTTATCATGTGGCTAATCAGTCGGTAATAGTAAGAACCTGTGTAACTCAATTAAAGAATGAGATTTTCAGGCGTGGCTACACATGGGAAGAGAAGTTCGTATTAAAATGTGACAAGTGTTGTAAGGAACATAAGACTCCAGTAGAAGTTTGTGTAGAATGTGGTTCTCCTGAATTAAGTAAGCCTGACCCTAAGCAATTAAAATATGCTCATAAGTTTATGGACTCCTATGTTAACAAATCGGAACAATTATTCATAGATGTTTTGAAGGAATTAGAGGATGATTTGAATGTTATGGATGATGCTTACTTGGTATTAGTTAAGGAGTATTATTTGGATAATGATTCAGAAGTGATGATGCATAGAATTAAGGAAGTTTATAGGGGTGACCCAGTAACAATGCATATTTATGCTGATGAGTTGGGAGAACGCGGAGTTAAGGGCTTTACTTGTTTACGCCATAGAGAATTCATTCAAGAAGACCCAGTAGGCAATTGTGACCAATGTGGGGGGGCTGGCTTATATCCTGTTCATTATGTAAATAGGGTAGGAGGAGAAGAACAATATTACTTAGAAGGAGAAGTACTACATTTTAGTAAATACACTCCTAGTAGGCTTTATGGTTTGTCTCCTATAATTACACTTTGGAATAGTGTGACTACATTAATTGCAATGGATAATTATATCAATTCATCATATACTAAGGCTAGAATGCCAAGAGGATTACTTGCTGTTCAGACAAGAAATATTGACTCAATGAAGTCCTTTTGGAAGGGCGTTAAGGAGAAGATGGAACAAGACCCCCACTTTATTCCAGTAATGGGTATAGAGGCTGAAGGAGGTAAGGGTTCTATAGAATGGATTAAATTCATGGATAGTCTGAAAGAAATGGATTATGTATCTGTTAAGGATGACTTGAGAGATAGAGTTTCTGGTTTCTATGGTGTAAGTAAAATCTTCATGGCAGATAACTCTGCTAGTGGTGGATTGAACAATGAAGGTATGCAAATACTAGTAACTAATAGAGCAGTTGAAATGGCTCAGACAATATGGAATAATTATGTTTTCCCATTCGTTACAAAGGAATTTGGTATATCTGATTGGGTATTAAAATTACCTCCATCAGAAGAGGAAGATGAAATTGCTAAATTAAGACTCAGAGAGATGGAAGTTAATATTGCTTCTTCAATTAAGAATCTTGGATTTACTATAGATATGGATGATGAAGGAAGATTCTCATATAAAAAAGAAGAAATGGCTCCACAAGAACCTAAAGCAGAAGGAGATGGAAAAGACCCCTATGCTGGAACAAATATAGATGCGAGTCAATTAGGTCAAATGCAGGAAGAAATGATGGAAGGTGGAAAAAGTAATCCCCAAGAGAACCCTGCGACCACAAGGAATAAACCATCAATGAGCGTAGGGCCGGACAAGAGGTTTAGCGGTTTGCCTGAAGAAGCAGGTAATCAGAATGTGGATAAAAGAACTGAAAGGAGAGTTGGTTGATATGAGTTGGAAAAGAATATTAAAACAGAATTTACAATCAAAACAAGTGCAAAATATATTAAATAATTTCAAAACTTTAGATTCAGAAAAACAAAAAGAAATAATAGATAAAAGGCTAGAATTAAATGGAGATAATCATATTAGTTTTATCTGCCCTAATGGTCATTCTGAATCTATTGAGGAATATTGGGTATATAAACATGGATTTGATTGGTGCGAAAGTTGTATGGAAGAAGGTAAAGGTGAGGTAAAAACAATTCGCATAACCCCTTTTACTGGTGAGTTAGAAAAAATAGCAAATTATTATGGAAGGAAGTGAAAAAATGAGTTGGGAAGATATAATTAAAGAGAAAAAGGTCTTTAGAGGCGGAGGCGCACAAAAGGATGTTAGGGTAGAATACTTTAATAATGAATTTAAAAATGATGTGGAAACATTAGATAGTATACTAATCAATTTACCTGTTAATCGTTTTAGAGACTTGAAAAGAGAATTTCAAGAGTTATTAAAAAAATATGAGAGTGAGTTAAATTGAATTGGGAAAAAATAATAAAAAGTAAGAGAAGTGAAAGATATATGTTTATGAGAAGTCCTCAACAAGCCTTGGATATTATTGCCGCATTAATAGACGAACAAGCACCATTGAAAGAACAAGATGCATGGCTTGAAGCAGCAGTAGAATTAGGTTATGTAGAAAAAGGAAGTGAAGTAGATGAGTGAAGAAAAAGGAATAAGAGAGTTAGAAAGAGAATTAGCCGATGCGAGAGCAAAGGCTCATAATGAATTGCAAAAGAATGTAACTAAAAACAGGGATTTGGATGCTGTAGGGGTTGACCCTGATAGAACAGTAGCAAAAGAAATTCCCGGTTCTAGTGATATACCGGATGCTATTCTACTCCCTAAAAAGCAGCGTAGAAGTGAAAACAAGTGGTAAATATGAGTCTTCTATTCAAAGCAGAATTGCGTGGGCATAAAGAGCCTATGGCACAGGTTGCTTTTGTAATGGAAGATTTGAAGAAAGGTCTATCCGAAGAAATTATGAATTTATTTCGTAGGAAAAGAATAAATATTGGAAATATAGATGAACTTCCTATTGGAGAGAAATGGCAAGAAAAATTATCTAATAAGAAGTTTGCTGACTTAGAAGAAGATATACCTAGAACATCTACCGGGAAAAAAGATTGGAGTAAATTAATCATCACCCTCAATAACTATATAGAAGTTTTAGATGAATTATTAGACCAAGAAGAAACAGTAAAACAAATTGATGAAGGTACTGTTCCACCTAATTTTCCCGGCATAGAAGAAGAATTAGTTGAAGGATATAAACAGAATAAGAATATATTTAAGCGAATACAATCCACTAGAAATGCAATGGAAAAATTAATTCCAAAGTTACAAAGAGATGCTTCTAAAGAAAGTCAAAAACATTGGAAAGACTCTGGAAGCAAGGATTGGGCTAAGGGAAAGAAACAAAGAACCATGAAAATACGAGAGAAGAAAAAAGACACTAAACCTCTCCATAAAGAATTAGCAGAACTACTACAAGAATACTCTAAAAATACTAAATTAGAATATGTAAAGAATAACATAACCACTTTAGATAGAAATCATAGTTTCTTTGAGCAACGCAAGTTAAGCAATATTTGGGAAAGGTATGATAATGGTGAGTTAAAACCCCACATATTTGGAGTATTGAATGATGAATATAATGGGGTTAGAGGAATAGACTTGCTTAAGAAATTAGTAAAAAGATTAGGTATGTCTACAACTTATTTGAAAGACACTAAAATGACTAGAGTAGATGAATATACGCGCATGGATTTCAAAAATGAAATAGATAAATTAACTGAAATTATAGATGATGATGCTAATATAGATACTACTAGACAACTATTTAGTGATAAGAAATACCCCTTAACTAAGATAGAAGACATAGCCGATAAACTAGAAGACAGACTGTATGATTTAGATGAAGGCGAAGAGCCAGTATATTCTTATGATGATGAAGAAATAGACGAAGATATTCTAAATACTGAAATGAGTAAATTAGTTAAATTTTATTCTCTACTGTATTATGTTGCTGATTTAAGAGGAAAGTCTCTCAATAGTAAAATGCTTAATTGGGAAGGACATGAAGTTGAGGCAGATAGTTTACCTGAGAAATTCCCAATAATAACAGATACTTACAATGCACTACAGGAGGAAGAATAATGTGGCGAGATGTGATTAAAGAACATAGTCCTTTGCTGTCTAAATTAGACCCAAAGGAAAAGAAAAAGATGAAAAAGTTATTGCAGTCAACTCAACCATCAGAATACTTTGGACAGGATTTAACTAAACTGTCTGACTTAATAAAGGAAATGCAGAATTTAGATATGATTAAAACTGATAAGGGTATGTCTAAGAAGTTGTCTGCATTTGAAGAGTCGAACTTAGATATTGTTGCATCGGCTGCTGAATTAAGGAAGGACTATGAGACACTTTACAATCAATTACGAGGGATAATATATCCAAAGAAGAAAGGTGATTTAGAATGAATTGGAAAAAAATATTGAAAGCCCATACTGATTTTACAGTAAGACCTGAAGGATTACTTGGCCCCGGTGAATGGTCTGAAAAATTAAATAAAGATAAAATAGGTGGTGGTTGGACGGGTAATCAACTTATTGGTTTCAATAAAGAATTAGCAGAAATTGCTGATGCTTTGGAAAGATTAGGTATTACTATTGAATTTGCGGCTCTATGGGATGAGATGTGGGGCGAATCAGGAGATAGGAGAGGTTCTGATGGTATGTATCTCACAGAAAATGAGGGAATTGCCTGTAAAATAACATACAAAGACAAAGAAAAAATATTGTATTTTGAAGTACCAATGGAAGGTTATTGGGGAGAAGATGGAGAAAGGCCAATTTATCATATCCCATCTGTTTTAGAAGAAGAAGAAGTTTTCGTTGATGTTGTTCTACATGCTTTAGGATTTGGTAAAGGCCCATCAAAAGACCCTGATGTTGGTTCTCATGCTCAAGGACAGGCTGATTATTTGCGGTTTTATGAATCATTATCAAGGGATGAAAGAGACAGTGGTAAGTATCGCGCACCCAATCTTGATTGGAGCAATAACCCAACGGGGGAGTATTAAATGAACTGGCAAGATATTCTCAAAGATGAAGATGAGTTTGGACATGAAGATAAAACAGGTAGAGGCTACTATCCTTTTGCTACTGAGAAACAATTCAAGGAGATTTTAGACAAATTGAAAGAAGACCAGTTTCAATTGACTTTCATAGAAGTTGGATTCTTAGCAGATGTATTGCTTGAGAAGCAACAATCATCAGAAAATCAAAGACTTAGTATTGGATTAAATGACCTACTAAAACAATGGAATACATTAGCAAAAAAACTACAGAATATTGATATTGAATATAGGCAACCTGATAATAGACCTGAACTTAGTTCTAGAGGCTATGGAGAAAAGGGCGGAGATAGGTGATTTAGAATGAATTGGAAAAATATATTAAAAGAAGATAATTTCACAACTAATAGGTTTTCAGGCACAAGAATACAAGACATGCCGGATGATTATTTTAATGAAGATATAGATATAGATAGAGAAGGAAGAATGGATTCCTACCAAGACCCTGATTGGTGGAATAATAAAGACAAAGCAATTTCATATGTATTAAAATTAACTCAGGAACTAGAGAAACTTAAAGATTATCTTGAATTAGCACAAAGCGGCAAATTACAAAAAATAATCGAAAGAACAGAAAAAGAGATAGAAGAAGTAAAAAAACACATTAAGGAGTTGAATAAGAAATGAATTGGAAAAAAGAAATTAAAAAAGACCGAGGGTCTCAAAAAAGAACGGCTGAAAACTATTTGAAAACAGATGTGAAAGATGTCATTGGAGAACTAGAAAACATAAAAAACGATGGATTCGGTTTCTTAGTAGATGCTTCACACCAAGAAATTGAAGAAATAAGTAAAGCATTAGGTAAGGTTAGTGCCTTACTTCAGAAATGGTTGTGATTTAGAATGAATTGGAAAAGTATAATTAAAGAAAAGTTATCAGATGATGACTTAAAAGAACAGTATGATGAAATGTTAGATGAAGTTTATGGAGAAATTAAGATAGGTACACTTACCTTTTCTCCATCTAGAGTGCTTAGGGAATTAGACCCTACAGCATATAGAATAGGACTAAGTGAATATGAAGACTCCTTATTGGAGGATGAAGATTATGAGTGAAGAAAGTGAAATGATAATGCTCCTAAAGGAGTTAGTAGATAAGATAAAAAGATTGGAAGATACGGTGTATGACCAAGATAATGTTCTGATGAAGTCAGGATTTGTTGTAAGTGATACACCTAGACCAACTATTAGTAATAATGTGTCACCTACAGGTGATATGATTGCTAAGATGGATTGGTCAGAAATCCATAAAATAATTGAGAATGTAGAGGGTTAGATATGAATTGGCAAGAAATAATAAAAGATTATCGTGACCCACATGGAACGGCTATTTCAGAAGGTTATGAAGAGCAGTTAGTAGAGGAATATCAAGAGATGATAACAGAACTGATTCATGACTTACGGGAAATACAGAAGTTAGATAATTCAAGTGCAATTACGAAACGCATTGTAGCGTTAATCAGGGGGTCAAATGACATGTATGGAGGAGATACTCTAGCAGAGGCGTTTGGCTATCATTATGAGGTGTGAGTAAAATGAATTGGCAAGACATATTAAAAATTAATTTACAAGACACATATATTTATGCGGCAATTAATGCTGGTGATGTAGAACTATCTACAGACCCCGCTGCATTAAAGAAACAGGGTTGGAAGGTTGTTGGTAATAGATGGACTTTACTTGATATAATGGAATGGACAGAAGAAATTCTAGAAGAGGAAGATGGCCCAATTAATACTGAATCATTTAGAATGGAACATGGTATGGGTGAATTTGCTGAAGGACACACCGGAGATTACTCTGATGGGCCTAGAGATTTTAGTCAGTATTAGAGAACAAGAAGAAAAGGAGGAAAATTAAATGGTAGAAAAAATAACGAAGGAAGAAAGAAAGGTAAGTTTAGCCATAGAGAAAGCAAAGGAAGTAATTCAGGCTTTCCAAGATGGGACAACTGTTGAAATGGAGGGGGATTTACAAGGTGAAGAAGTTAAACTTAAGAATCCTAAGAAAAACCCTCCCGAAGAGAAAGTTGATAATCCAGTTGGTAAAGAAGAAGGATATGGTTATGTTAGTAAATTAGAACAGCAGCGTGATGAAAATCGGGATGTATGGAATGAAATAACTGGCAATGAACAATTAGATGATGCTAGAGCAGATTTTAGTGATAGACTGGAGGAAATAAAAGTTTTGGAGGAAGAACAAGATAATTTAGAGGAATCTCCGCAAAAAACTGAAGAATATGAGAGAATAAAAAGAGAAATAAAGGCTTTACAATCTCTAAATGAATCTACAGCAGAACATATTGCTAAATCACCAGCCTATGATAAATTCTTAAATCGTCTTCGTAAGAAGTAAGTGGGAAAATGCCACTATCAGGGCTAGTTTTTGAAAAGAAAAAGGATGCGCTCACAAAGCGTGTTCTTGATTTCTTTGAGAGGACTCGCTATTCATATTTATCTGCACTTGAAGACCCCAAAGAATACGGGCCAAGTTGGAAAAAAACTGTAAAAAGTATTAGAACGCAGTTCGATACAATAGATAATTTCACCCGCGAATTGAAAAAATTCGTTAATGAGAAAGACCTCTTTGACGATAAAGCAGAAGACCCTGAATCAGTTGCGGCAAAGAATTTATATGACGCAGTAAAGGCATTACGGTTTGAGTCAAAAGAAATTAATGACCCATTCATTGACCAACTTGGTGATGAAGTAGTAGATACATTGTTGGATAATACTGGCATATTTGCTATATTTATTCACTATGCTCTTAGGGGGCATAGTATTCCTTTGCCTAGTAAAGCATGGGAAAAGCATAACTTAAAATCAGATGAGATTACTCAAGGTGCAATGGGTCTTGATTTAGAATTAGAAGATATTCCCCTGTATATCTCTGAACATTATGGTGAAGGCAAAGATACTCGTAGAATAAAGACTAAATTTAAGGGCGCATTACGGGCATTAAAGAAAGTATATTTAGAAGAATTTACTCCAACCCAATGGGAAAAGTTAGTTGCGATTGATATTAAAAAGGCTGAAAAGAGTGAAGAAGAAAAATCCTCCATTAGTTTCATTATTCCAAATAAGCCTATGTATCGTATATTCCAAATAGAAGATTTAGAACAACTTAAGGGTTTTAGTGGGGAGTGGGTTGTTCAAGAAAAGTATGATGGTATGAGAGTTCAATTACATAAAATAAATAATCGTATAAAAATATTCTCATACAATCAAAAGGACATTACCGATAAATGTGGTGAACAAGTAGAACAATTAAAGAAGAAACATTTTGGAGATTGTATTCTAGATGCTGAACTAGTATTGTTCGATGGTGATGAGCCATTACATAGAGCAGCCGCAGTATCACATATTTTCAAGAAAGAAAATGAAAATTTACAAGTTAAAATTCATGTCTTTGATATTATGCGACATGACGATAAGGACTTACATGAAGAGCCATTAAGAGAGAGAATTAATATACTGTTATATCAATATAGTCAGCACTCTTCTGAAGAGTTGGTGTTCCCATCTAAAAAGGACACTAGGATAGCAGATTCAATAAAAGAAGTAGAGAGTTACTCTGAATCTATTATGAAACTACCTGCTTCTGAGGGAGTAGTAATCAAAGATATAGAATCTACATATCACATATCTACGAAGCAAAATGCTAAGTGGATTAAATGGAAGAAATTTGTAGACCTAGATGTAATTGTATTGAAGAAAAGAACCACTAAGAGTAACTTAAATTCTTATACCATTGGCATTGGGCCAGTAACGGCTGAACAGGCAAGAGAGTATAATACATTTGATTTGGATGATAAAGCCTATGTTCCTGTGGGTAAAGCACTAAATACTAAGGAATCTGTGGATATAGGAGATATTGTTAGAGTGAAGGTTGATGAGGTTAAAAAGACCAAAGAAGGATTTAGTTTGTATTCTGCTAAAGTAATTGAGATTCCTGAAGTAACTCAGACAGATAAATTATCAACTTTAGAATTGTTGGCTACCAAAACTAAGAAGTCCATTTGGGCTGATTTAGATAAGCCATTTCAATTAAGACCACTAAAGAAATCTAAGAAAGCCATAATCACAGATGAAATACACGGAGAGGCAGAAGTGATATTCAAGGAAGATTTGGATGGTTTTACTGTCTATGGATTTGAAGGTGATGAGTTGATGGCTAAGAATGCTCTCTACAATATAGATGTGTGGAAGGATGAATTAGAATATACTATTAAAAGTGTCCGTTCTGAATTAAGAGTTGCAATAAAGAATAAGTTAACTGAGTGGGGAGAGCCTGTAGAGTTTGAAGAAATAAAGGATTATGTTATAGAACATCATTTAGATACTTTTGAAAGTGCAGCATTTAATTCTGATTTGCGAGCATTAAAGAAATGGTTAATAAAACAAGAAGATATTACTTATCATTCTGCTATGGATAAGTTTGAAGCCAAATCTGATATTATAGAAAAGCAACCAAAGCAAAATCCAAAGGAAGGTAAGTTTACAATTCAAGAAAGGAAGGATGGTAATTTAGATTTTATTATTCATACCGGAGATAAATTAATGGCGTGGTTATTCGATATAGAAGATACTCAAGATATTTACAACTTATTTGGTAAGTCAGGTAAGTTCCCTGCTAAAGTATTGACTAGTAATGTAAAGCCCGGAAAGGTAATAGATACGGGTAAATTAATTCTGGGAGTTCAGAAGCATGGTTATCATGAATATAAATTGGAAGGAGATAAATTTGAAACAAGATTACATTTACGCGTAGTTCCTATTGATGAAAAAGACACTTGGATTACTTGGACTGGAAAGAAACAAACTATGTTAAATGAGAATGAAGACAAGGGTATTTGGGATATTACAGAAGACAGGTATAAAAAATTAGACTTACCTGATGGTGAATCCGCCTAGTTCATATAGTAAAGTGGGAAGTGTATGGCGTGTTAGTCCAACCGACTCAACTTGTTAAGCAAGACAAAGGTTATTTTGACATATTGAAATCAGATGATTTGATTATTGGTGGTTATGCATCTCTTGAAATAGTAGATAAGCAAAATGATTTGATTACACTTGAAGCCCTTGAAACAGCAGTCAACAAGTTTATGGACGAAAAGAAATACAGAAATGTAATGTCAAATCATTCTAATGTTCAGGTTGGAGAAGTAGTAGATACTTACCGAGATAAAAACGGCTCAGTTCATAAGACTCAAGTAGATGATGTAGGATTTTATGTTGTTATCAAACTAAGAGATGACATAGAAAAAGCAAAAGAAATTTCTAGAGGAATTAGAAAAGGAACATTGCGTTCATTTAGTATAGGAGGTCAGGCAATTTCTAAGAAAAGCCGTAAATCAGATGATTTTGGTGAATATAATGAAATTGATGAACTAGAACTGCACGAAGTCACAATTTGCGAAAAAGGAATAAATCCAGAAGCAAAATTCGACATATTGAAACAAGAAAAAGGTGAAAAAACAATGAGTGAAAAATTGGAAAAAGCCCTTGAAGAGTTGAATGCCCTCGTTAAAGAGGTTAATGATACTGTAGTAAAGGATGAAGGAGAAAGCGAGGCTGCGGCTGAAGAAGACATGGAATACATGGCTTCAGCAGAAGAAGCCGCCGATGATGAGGAACTGATGGAGTTATCAGATACCGACACAGAGAAGGCTTTAGATGAGGATAGCACCCGCGACTATGAAGCAGGTGAAGAGGTTGTAAGTGGTGGAAATCCAACTGCAACACCAGCCCCACTAAAGGTTTCCAAAGAGTGGGAATCAGATGAGTTCACTTCTCTTGATTTATCGGTAGAAAATGTTGAGAAGGCGTATGCACAGTATAAGGCTGAACAACTGGAAAAGATTGCTTATGATAATCTATCTAAGCAATTTGAAGCACGATTTACAGAGGAACAAACTGTAAGGAAGGCATCAGTTGATAAGGCAGAGTATGATGCGCGTTCTGAGGTTGCGGAGTTAAAAGAGCAGTTTGCTGACCTTCGCAAGTCTTTAACAACTGAAAGTGATGAGATTCGCAAGACGCAAGAAGTTGCGTTTGAGTTGCCAGATGGCTTCCCAAAGAATACAGAAGATATTTCTGAAATGACTTGGGGAGACATTCACAACATAGCGAAGGAGTTTAATTGAGGTGATTATGAATGAGTGGATATATTAACACAATGCAAGATTTAGAAGCCGCATCTTACGGATTAACTGGCCCTGCTGGTAACGCTCTGTTAAAGAGTGCCGGAGTTGTTGGTGGATTTGGAACGCCGCACGATGCAGCAAGTAACCCGTTTACTGCTGCAACTGGTCTAGGTGACCTATACAATGTTCTTTATGGACAGAAAGTATGGTCAATGTTGAATCAAGAGGTTAACCCTCTTTCGATTCTAGCCAAGCGACCTTACACAAGTAGCGGTTGGCGCGTATTGATAGACAGACCGCAAGGTGGGTCTGCTTCTGCGTTTGCTACAGGAAGTGGAGCAGAAGGCTCCGCTACACCAAGACCCGATAGAATCGGTGGTGTACCAGAGAACGCAACATTAGGAACTGGAAACAACATTCCTCCTATTGCGCCTCAGTATGCTAAACTATATGTTAGCCCTAAGACGGTTGCCCATCTATTTGAGTTCTCAGAACTTGGAATGGAATTAGCAGCCATTGATGACGGAGTTGGCGATATTCGCGCCATTATCCGTGAAGATATGGGTAAGCATCACGCAGAAACACAGAGTAAAATGCTGGTAATGCCGTTTGAATCGTATGATGACGGGACTGCAACAGATATTGAGAGAAATTATACTTCTCTCTACAAGATTATCTCTTCTGCGGCTGAGATTGCTGAGTTAGCACAACGAGATGTATTAGATACTGGTGCTAATGGTTCAAACGATGAAGCAGTAGTTGCTGATGTAGTGAATCTGTTTGGAACGACAAGAACTGTTTCGGTGAGTTCAAACACCTATTCAGGGACTGCTTCTTACTTAGATGCAGAAGTTGATTTCGGAACAAATTATGCTGCTGGTAGTGCAAGAGTTCTTACTCTATCACTAATCAACAACATGATTCGCAGAATCAGGCAGAATGGTGGAAACCCCAAGTGTATTCTAACAGGGTATGATACTATACAGGCTATTGCTGACTTGTTACAGGCACAAGAACGATTTATGGACAGGAAGGAAGTTGTTCCTACCCATAATGGTGTTCGTGGCGTTAAGGGTCAAGAAGTAGGTTTCCGTGTGGCAACATATTTCGATATACCCTTGATTCCTGCAAAGGATATGCCATCTACAGGTCTTAACACAACCAATACTCTGAGTGATATGCTGTTCTTAGACACAGACCATCTTTGGCTATCAGTTATGAAGCCAACTCAATACTTTGAGGATGGTATCACTAACGGTAATCCGTTTGGTGTTGGAAAGTTGGGTAACCAAGGTATGTATCGCACAATGGGCGAAACATGCTGTTCCTTCTTTAAGGGACAAGGTAAGTTGACCAACATAAAGAGTGCGTGATAGCACTATTTCGTAAAATCGTGGCTCATATCCCCCTTAATTGGGGGGTATGGGTCACTACATAGAAGGAGAAAGATATTATGTCAAATGTTAAATTAAAGAATCATAAACATGACGGCCCACTTCTATTAAGAAGGGGTGGAGTCGTATATGAATTAACTCATCATACTGATTGTAGTGTTCCAGCAACTATTGCTGTGGGGATGCTAGGAGATGATGGGTTAGTTGTGGAATTCGTAAAAGAAGATAAAGAAGTAATAGCCGATTTTAATGGCCCAAATTTGGAGTTATTAAACAGCGAGTTTAGTTTAAGTGGGTCTGCAAAAGACGCTGCTGAACATTTATTCCCTACAAAGAAGAAGATTGCAAAGAAAGAAAAGCCAAAACCAACTAAGTTACAGGATTTAGTTGACGCGGCTAAAGAAGAAACTTCTGTAGAAAAGCCCGATGAGGAAAAAGTCTCAGAAGTAGATGCAACCGAAGATTGATAAGGGGAGTCCTCTTAGGCAGGGATGAGGATAAAATGTCAATACAAGGAGTAGCAACTAGTGGTGTTTTAACAGCATCTACTTTGGTTTCGGCTGCAAGATGCAAGTTAGTTAGTGTGCATATAACATCTACTACTAATGCATTGTTTACTGTGAAAATATGGGATAGTGCTAACAGCACTATTGCAGGAAAGAAAGAAGTGTTGAGATTACATCTTCATGCTGGTGGAACTGCTGATGCTTTAGAGCAAGACACGCATGGTGCTATTTTAGCCCAAGGATGCTATGTTGAGTTTGATGCAGGTGGCGGAAGTTGCACAGTAAATTATGCTTAGGAGAAAGATAGAATGCCGAGTTTGGAAGATGATACAAGATTAGTGATGACTATACTGTTCGTAGGAGCAGTAAGTGGAATGAATGTGTATTTTTATACGCAGTATGGATATATGTTTCCATACGCTGGATATACACATGCAGCGTTATTTGGAATATTAACAATAGGTGGGATAATGGTCTTAAAGGCCATATTCGATTTGATAATATTTGAACGCATAGAAGATGTTCTACTACAAAGAAAGATAGATGCTTATTGGGTTAGAAAGCAGAAGGAAGAAGATAACAGAAAGAGAGTGCGAGATACAATGCGTCAATATGAGCAACAGTATCAAATGGTTCCTCCACAAGTTGTCCCTCAATATCAACAACAAGCACCGGATGCTCTTAGCCCAACATTTTTAACGAATGAATGAGGCAGGGGTAAATGGTTTCAGAACTATTAATGGGCTTTGATGAATCTACGCTTGCGTATGATTTGCAAAGAGCGCATTCTGCTGATATTTGGTTTCTAAGGGCTAGATTTTACTTTTGGTCGGGCGTAGCATGTTTAACTAGTTTTTTTATTGGACACGGTCTATCTAAATTTGGTATAGATTTATATTCAACAGCATGGAATGGATTTTGGAATGTGTGGTATAATTTATGGTGATATTCAATGTCCTTAATGGCTGGATTCATTATAGTAATGGCTGAAAAGATAGGGAGGTTTTGGAGAAGAGTTCATGCAGTTCCTTTTGGCGTTTATGGGGCAAGTCAAGTAGGAAAAACAACATTGCATCATCAATTGAGAACAAGAGGGGAAGTTCCTGATATTCAAGAAAGAACGGTGGGGCGAGAGAGAGCAACAAGAAAAGTTATTAAAATTGATGGTGATGTTAATACTATTAGAACAGCAGATGTAGGAGGGGAAACTGTATATTGGTCTGAATGGATAAAAGACATGAAAACTCGTAAAGTTAAGTATATAATATTCATGATTGATGATAGACATATGGATAAACATTACGATATTGAACAACAGTTATGCTGGACTTTTCTAACTGATTCAATATGTTCTCCTTACTGGGATAGTATTAATAAAAAGAAGAAAAAGAAGGCACATGACTATCCAATAGCAATAGGAGTATGGGCAAATAAATATGATTTATGGAAAGATAAATATCCACACGACGGAGAGATAGGACACCACCCAATATTTGAAGCATTCAATAATGGCATGTCGAAACTAAATGATAAAGGAATACCTTGTTTCAAATATATAGTTAGTGCAAAATCAGATTCAGAAATGGTATATCGTGGCATGATGACTATGATAAAAGATTACTAGGTGAAAAAATGGAAATATCTGAAAATTGCTCGATGAGTCTATTTTGTAAATGTAAGGAGTGTAAAGAATGAGTATGGAATTTCGACCGCCCAGTTTAATTGGTGCATCTAACGCATTTGTTGAAGCAAATCCTTTCTTGCCTCCTAAAGCAATGGCTCGCGCTCCCGGCTCAATAATGAAATATGATTTCAAGAGTATGAAGCCAAAGAAACAACTCAAAGAAATAATTGCTGTTCTTAAACCTGAGAAGAAAAGATTCTTAAAAATTCCATATGGATTTAAGTATAATTTGAAGGATAGATGTGTTGTCTGTGGCACTCAGAAGCATTGGGAAGCAGGTGATACAATGCGTCCACCATTACCTTTACATAAAGTTAGGAAGGGTTATCCAATGAGAGGAACATATTGCGATAAACATTCACAAATTCACAGGCAATACGAAATGCTTGAACAACAGATTTTAGCAGAAGAAAATGGATTGTCATTTAGTGCATATGTTCCTAGTGTTAAGTCATTAAATCCATTAGCCACAGGCCCACTACTTACATTAAAACAAGGTGATATTCAAAGTTTATCTGGTGCGGGTTGGATAATAAAACCACCTCAAATGGAAGTAGAAACTCAAGAAGAGGAATTATTTAGATTAATTATAGAGTCAAATGCAATCAATGAAAGAGTGCAAACATTATTGGTAGCAGGAACACAATTAGAAAAAAAGGAGGAAAATGAATGGGTTGGTTAGGCACAAGTAATAGTTCGTTAGCGAATCAAATGACGCAACAAACTCAAACGCAGTTTAAGTCAATGAATAACTTGTTGACTTTACAAGAAAATCATGTAGAAGAGTTCTTTTATTATCATGGTGAGAATTTCTTAATTGCTTTTGAAAAATTACTAGAAGATGTAATGGAAAGAGTGGTAGGGCAAATGTTACCTAAAATGAAATTTATAACAGGTGATGCTGGTATTTTAGAGGTTCATCCTGATTCTATGAGGGAATACGAAGCAATTACTGCTGAGAATATTACTTTAGACTTACAGAATTTATTGGCAACTGCACTAAATACAGAAGTTATAATGCAAAGAAAGATGGCTAAAGAACAGTATTTAGAATCTCAGGGCTTTGCTACTGGTGCTTCTTCTATGCCTCAATTGCCACAGGGACAATTACCTACTGGTCAAGTTCCCAATAACATTCAAGGCGCACCTGCTATGGGTGGAATGAATCAACAAATGATGGCTCAACAAATGGCAATGAATAATCAGAGTGGTTACCCAATACCACCACAAGGATATGACCAATATAACAACCCATATTGGATAGACCCCACAACGGGTCAAATGACCTATAATCCACCAACTAGTGGATTAGGGCTAGGTGCAGCAATAAGTAAAGGCGTAGCATGGGCAAAGTGGTTGGCGTGATACGGTGAGTGAATGGCGGATAGGATTTATCTTGAAGCAGAAAAACCGTTGGCTGTAGAGATTAACTTACAACCAGAGTGGTTGGGTTACTCCCATAAAAGACTCTATAACAATAGTAATTTATATCAGTTAATGGTTGCATATATTTTTAAAGATGTTCAAAATAGACCATCTAAAAAGTTAACTCTTTCAATTAGAAATATTCCTAAGATATTGAATAAGAATTCATATAAGAATGTTGAAATTTCTTCTGCCGATATTGATTTGGCAGATAAATACCTGCCTAGGTGGGATGATGACGACTTTAGTGAATACATTGATAAATTTCTAGATATTTTAGGAAAACAAAGTATTCTGACTTTAATAAAAGAATTAACTGCTGATGAGTATTTGACAGAAACTTTTCTGACTGACTCTACAATAAAGAGAATGACAGGCTTCCGTGTGAAGGATTTAATGAATAACAGGAAGATGATTGAAATTAAAAATTATCTTCAAGAATCTGATGTTGAAGAGAGTAACTTAATGGATAGAGTAGAGGATGGTGTTCCTTTAATTTATGATATTTTAGAAGACTATGTTACAGAAGAAAAGACTAAAGAGGGTAAATATACTAACACTATCATTATTGATACTGCAAAGTATGTAGATAGATTAACTCAAGCGGCTGGTTTGGGTAGTCTTAAAAAATTCAAATTGCGAGCAGTTAAAGAAAGTGGTAAGATAGATATTACATCAGGTTCTCGGCAAGAACAGAGATTAGTTTATCTTAGAGTTAATGAGAATAGTTTAGAAATTAATGGGTTTTTAGGAGACAGAGAATTTACTGGAGAAAATCAGATAGAAGATGCTCATGAGCATTTCCTAAATTTAGATTTCAAAAATGCTATGTTAGATTTAGTAGATACTAATAAAGGTAATAGAATTAAAAATATAGTTTTGAATGCTTTAACTGTTGGTGAAGGATTAGGTTCATCTTCTAGCGGGAGTTTACATGTAGGTAAATTACATATTGGATATGAATATGAAGCGAATTACCAAACATTAAAATCATTCAGGAAGAAAGTAAATGATATTAGAAATCCTGACTTACCAGCACAGAAACAAAAGAAGAAAGAATCAGATTCTATGGCTCAAGAAATTGCTGATTATACTCAACTACAAGGCGCAATGCAAGTCTTAGAAAATGATAAAGACAATACACAAGCAAGATTAATAGTAAATAGATTAGAAGATGAATATGATAAGGATTGGTTGACTTTTGCAACTACAGCAAGTATAGAAGAATTTACTGATATGCAACAAGATACAGAAACAGTAGAAGAAGAAGTGGAGGTGTCTGCGGATATACCTTTAATCTATCTTGGAGAGGTATATTTAAACAAAGAATATTCATTAGATTTTAAACAATCTAGAATCAAGGTAGGTAAGAAACCTAAAGGAGAAATAAGCATGGAAACTGGCGAAGGAGAAGAAAGGGATTTGAGAGAAAAACAAGTAAATGATATTAAGGATTTAAACAGACTAAAAGCAGCCTTTATTGGTCTTACAAGGAGAGTTGAGAATTATGGTTAAAGCATCCTCACCAAGCGATTATTACCGCGCTAATGTTAATAATGGCAAAGTAATCTATACCGATGGAAATGGATTTTATACAACTCATACTGATATTTCCAATTTACTACAAATATCTAGTTTTTCTGATAGCACAACGCCAACTAAAGCAGAAGTGGGTAAGATAATTAAAAGAGTAGAAGAAAAGATTGATGATTCTATTGGCCATTCTTTTAGACCAATTATTTACAAAGATGAAACACATAACTTTGAGTTCTTTACTCATGCAATGTACCCAGTTCGTCCATACAAAGATTATGTTGGTTTTATTCAACTAGAAAGACCAAAGATAATGAAAATCATAAGACTAGAAGTTTGGCAAGATAATAAATACCTTGATTTGGCCTCTGCTACAGCAACCTATACACCTCCTGCATCGGGTTCTAATTATACTCTTACTTTAGGGGTTGGTGGATTTACATTTGTATTAACAGAAGGAACAGATTTCTTTGGGTCATATGGAAAGAAAACTACAGCCCAAGAAATAGTGGCACTAATAAATGAAGTATATCCTTCTAAGACTACTCAATTTACTGGTGAAGGAACTGCTAAAAGTAAGACTGCTGTTAGTAATTCTTTAACTAGAAATATATCAGATTTCTTCTATGCTACAACTGATAAGGAAGACTCTACTAAAGTAGTCATATCTTCTTTACTTCCGGGAGAAGATGGGTCATCATGCACAATAGCCTCATCAGCAGGAACTACTACTTCTTTTACAGATAATCAAGACCAAAGAAGATTAGGTGATTTCTGGACTATTGATGCAGAAGGTAAGATATTTTTCCTAAAGAATTATCCTTACCTACAACATCATTCATGTAGAGTTACTTATGTTAGTGGAGACGCAAGAGTTCCAGCATGGGTAAATGAAGCGACTACTAAAATGGTTGCTGCGGAAGTAATTATGCATGATGATAATTCAATACTCATTGCTGAAACAGGTTCCAATATAGACTTGAAAACTAAACATGATATTCTAACTAAGGAAGCAGAAGCGTTACTTAGTGGAAAGAAAATGATAGTGTATAGTCTGTGATTTTATGAAGAATCTAATGGTTAAGTGGAAACGCTGGAAAGAATTACAAATACAGCGTGAACTAATGCTTAAGGATTTAGAAGATGAATTAGGATTTGATATTAGTTTATCTGAAGAAGAAACGATAAGAAATGCTATGGAATCTTTCTTTGAAGTATTAAATGAAGACATACCAAAGGAGATGCTTAAATCATGGATGAAGTAACTTTTGTTATTGAACTACTAAGTGATAACTGGTCTAGTGCTGTTACTACTTTACAGTCACGCGGAGACATTACATCAAGTCATGGTGAAACCCCTCAATTTATTGATATAAGGTCTATAGAACCCCAAAAAGGAAGAAGAGTAGATGTTGACTCTCAATCAGTTATTGTAGTTTTTGAGGATAGTAGTAGCACAGATTATCCAACTATAGATTATGCAGTTAGAAATGAAACATTTACCTTTACCCTACATATTCGTGTATTGCACCGTAGAGACTTCAGCGAACTAACATTTTCCCGCGACAGACTGCAAGCCTTATATCGTATCGCTCGCTACATCGTAGAGAGTAACTCGTTAAGACCGACAGTTAATGCAGGAACTGCTACAGAAGAAAGCGCAGAATTGATTAAACTAACAGGTCGTAGCGAAGCGAATGATAGGGGCAAGAAACTATTAGGATATAGAGTGTCCTTAGAACTAAAGAGATTTGGAAGAAATACATAAAAAGGTGAAGAAAAATGGTAAGTAATGAAGTATTTGTAGGAGCAGGAACATCGGCAACTTTTGTGCCGGAAATGGATATGTTCTTTAATGCAGGAACAGTAGGAAACGCGAGTAATTTGGATAAAGTAACCCTTGCAACAGGGGAACAATCTTTAGTGCAATTATTAGACAATTTATATGTGGGGTGTAGAGTAAAAGTTGAAAGTGGTTCTACTACTACATTTACAACTGTAAAGTCAAATGATAGAGTATCGTTTACATTTACAGATGATGTAGGATTGGCAAATGCTGCTGATGCAGACATTACATTGTATGCTTTTGGCGCACCCGTTATAGCACCGAAAAGTGGAGATGTTCCTCAATTATTATCAGATAATTGGTTGGGATTAGTAAATACAATTACTCCACCAAATGTGGAGGTTGAAATGAAACAAATGAATTTAGCCGTTTCAGGGACAAGAAATTTTGCACACCAATACAAAGGAGCAGAAACAGTTAGTGGTGGTTCTCTTGATATTTCTTTGAATAATGGTTCTTGGTTGTATTATGCTTTGGGGAATATTTCTAGTATTGCTGAAGACACAGCAAGCACCGCAACATGGGATGCTAATTCGGGTGATAGCAATTCCACTTGTAATTATGTTATTAATACTACATCAGGAAGATTATTGAGAGTTATAAATGGTAATGAATATCCACCTCTAAATTTTACACCTTCAGCAGAAGGAACACATTTAGAGCATGATTCATCAAGTCATGGATTTAAGGAGTATCTTTCTAATCTAACAACATATAACTTTGGTGAATTGAATGGAGATGTATTACCTTCCTTTGCATTAGAAGTATTGTATGATAAATCTGGAGTAACAAATACAACTGCTATAGATAATAATGACCCCAATAATACTAGATTTGCTAGATTATTTACTGGTTGTCAAGTTAATACTATGACTTTGAATTTTGAGGAAGGACAAGAATTGAAGACTTCTTTAGACTTAGTAACTCGTAGAGCATATGATGTAGAGACTTCGGGAACCAATGATTATATTCCACGAAGAAGTATTGCTAATGGTGCATCTAACTTACAGAACTTTAGTGCAACTGTTGCTGATAACTATCCATTCCAGTATTCTGACGGCGCACTTAAATTATTTGGACAAACTGTTGCTAGAGTTAAGTCTGGTTCATTAACTATTAATAACAATATTACTCAGCAACGATTTATAGATAATGTTGGTCGACAAACTATGTCTGCACATATTCCAGCACAAAGAACATATGAAGTATCTTTGACCATGTTAGTTACAGATACACAAATATGGGATGAACTTCGGGCTGATGGTGAAACAGCAAATAGTACGGGTTCTTCTAAGAATATTCAGTTGCAATTTACCAAAGATGGTGGAGAACAGATTTTAATTTCTCTAGAAGACTATATGATTCAATCTGTTACGATTCCTTTCCCTGATGATAAGGGGCCAGTCGAGGTTGAGATGACTGCATCTGCAAGGACTCTTGGTTCGGCTTCTTATACAGGTAAGTGGGCCATACTGGTCTAAAATAGGTAGTAAAAATAATCTATACATTAATAGAGGTTTTTTAATGGAGGGGGCGGCTGCAATCTTTCCCCCCTCCACCCCAATGGGGGGCATCGAGCAATTCCCCTCGCATTATCGGAGGGCATAAAGTAGATAAAATAGCCCAAAGATAGTTCAATTCCACCAACACTCGTATGTATGTTGGTAAGTTAGTAAAGGTGGAAAATATGGAACAGAAAGTAGTAATAGATAAGAACAGTTTGTTTGCAGCCGTAAATACAGAATGCCACCATTTGAGGGTAAGCCCCGATGGTGATGAATACCTGAGAGTTTGGATAAAAGAACCCACTTGGTTACAAGTGGAACAAGCACTCTCAAGTGTAATGAACATTGATTCGTCCAGTCAATCATTTGACTTGGATTTGAATAAGATGTATAAATTCATGGTAGAAAACTTCATTGAGAAGTGTGAGCCTGAATTAAGCGCAATAGAGTTATTGCGTCTAAGTCCGTATGTGGGAGCGCAATTGAAAGAAGTGCTTCCCAACCCCTTTTCAGATATGATGGGGGCTGATACGGGAAACGAAAGTTAATTCGTAAAGCACTAAAAGGCGGTAGTGTGCCGCCTAATATCGCTTCTCGGATTATGGTCTATACTTTTGGGACTACCTTTCATGTGAACCCATTAGAGGTTTACTTAACTCCGGCTTCGCTCGTAAGAGACATGTTAGAGATACATGGTGAAGTCAAGCGGTTAGAATCAGAAGAGTTAGAGAAAACCAGAAAGAAGTGATTAGATGGCTGATGCAATAACACCCGCAGTAGAAGAGATGGAGAAATCTCTTAAGAATATAGACAAGGTGTTAACTAGTTCGGCTAAAGAATCCTTTATGCTCAAAAAGGAACTTCTTGGTATTAACAAAGTAATATCAACTAAGAATTGGGAGATTCTTAGCAGGTTCCTTTCGGGAACTGGTGCTTGGAGAGTCCTCAATAAATTCAAGGCTTCTATTCTTGCTATGGTGCAGTTAGCATCTATTCAAGAAAGGGCTGCTTTATCAGAAGCACAGAATATGAAGAGGATTGCAGAAGTTGCTAAAGAAAGGCAAGATTTAATAAAAATGGAGACTGCACTCCGAAAGGCTCAAACTAGTGCAGATGATAAAGCAATTAATAAATTACGAGAAATGTCTGATTTATTTGCTGGCACAGAATTATTATATGGCCAAGAAAAAGCCTTAGATATGTTGGCGGAAAGAACCAAGAAACAAGTATCAGTAATGACTGGAATAGTTGGTGCTATTGGAGGTAAAAAAACAAAGAGAGAGACAGTCAATAAGGCAATGAAACCCCATGCAACTATTTTGGAATCTAATGCATTAGGGAATTCTTTGTTAGCGGCTGGTTTCGCATTAAATGCAGTAAACCTAAGAAGATTAGACAAAGATGGACATATAACTCGAAGTATATTAAAAGACCAAGTTAAGGGCTTTAATAAAAAGACAGCAGAAGGACATAAATTATGGCAAAAATATATGGCTCTTCCCCCAATACATGACCCGCATACAGGTGAGTTATTAGATAAACTGGATGAACAGATATTCCTTGAAAAAGCCTTCAAAGGGGAATTAGTTGATGAAAAAGGTAAGGGTATAGAGCAATGGGAAGTAGATCATTGGTTAGAACAGATTGAAAAGAACGATTGGAATTATGATACTTTTGAAAAAACCATAGCTAATGCAAAAGAAGCTAAAGCTCCGGGTGTCTATGATAAAGGTAAAGCATACTTCAATCCTAATGCAGGTAAGGAGGCTGAGATAACTAAGAAATTAGTTGCTGAACCATCTGCCATCACACCTCCTAGCTTAACCATTAGGAA
>VTLG01000624.1_pt1 | contig 42654 bp, 55 predicted proteins | sample 4694571 | NCBI WGS metagenome assembly VTLG01 (sample SAMN12604809, study PRJNA352737) | marine metagenome | biome: ENVO:00000447; feature: ENVO:00000209|ENVO:00000569|ENVO:01000036; material: ENVO:00002151; isolation source: viral sequences binned using virsorter ...
GAGGAACACTAAGGTTTGCGACTGGTGGACATATAGGAAATAGCTCTGGCACGACCAGAGTTACTTTAAATGCAAGTGGACATTTGGGGGTAGGCACTTCATCCCCAGCACATAGGCTAGATGTTGTCGGAACCTACAGGATCTCAGATAATACGACCAACGCTAACAACAAACTGCATAGGATGTTGGGTAGGCACTACACGAATGCAGAGCAGGATGTTAATATCTTCTCCTCAATAAGCACAAGCTCTACTAATGTTGTTAGCTTTGGAGGAGGGTCATCAAGCTATAATACAGCGACACATATCCTATTCTACACAGCGTCTAATAATACTTCTACATACGCAGTTGGTCAGGAGAGGTTTAGAATACACAATGATGGTAATATAGGAATTGCTGTAGGAAGCCCACAACAGAAGTTGGATGTCGATGGTGCTATAAAGAGTAAGATCTATACAGTTAACACATTGCCGACAGCAAACTCTTCAGCAGCAGGGGCTAGAGCCTTTGTAAGTGATTCTCAGATGTCAGCATCTGGAAACTTTGGAGCTACTATTGCAGGATATGGATCAGGTTCATATACAGTGCCAGTATGGTGTGATGGAGCATATTGGTATATCGGATAATAAAGTTGTTGCAATGACATAAATTCATATTTAATGTCGAGAATATGAAAGAAAACGAAGAACCCCAAGAATTAGAAGCTAAGAGTTTCGAATTCAACATTCAGGAATTTGATCTGATTAGAAGAGCAGTTAACACTTTGACTAATCTTGATAGTTGTGGAGGAAACAGACAACTGCTAGCAGCATTTAACATCATAGGATCAAGCCTTGAAAAGCAGGGTCTTGATTGTGGTTTCTTGCAAAAGTCAGATGAAGCACAAGAAGAGGAGCCTAAACAGGAATCCAATGAGCCAGTCGAAGCAGAAGTAGTAGAATAATGAGATTTTACGTAGATATAGATAATGATGACCACATAGCTGGTATCACAAAAGCTAGAGAGTTTTATAACGACAGTTTGCCTCCCATAGATAACCCTGATTATGTGGAGCCAAATTTATCGAAGGAAATACCTAACCCTGATTATATTGCAGGAGAGGGTGATCCTTTGATAGAGAATCCTGATTACGTAGCAGGATCTGTTGCAATAGGGGAGCCTTTAATATTAAACCCTGACTATGAGGCTCCTAAACAAGCTGTAGGTGCTGAAAAGATTCCAAACCCTGATTATGTAGAAGGGGTAGAAGCTGTCGGTGAGCCACAGATAGCAAACCCAGATTATGATGAGGAGGATGAGGATTCTGAAGAGTTTATAGACAATCCAGATTATGTCCCTGCCGTAGAGGCAGAAGGAGATGAGTATATAGATAATCCTGATTATGAACCTGCTACAGAAGCAGTTGGTGAAGAAATGATGGAGAATCCAGATTACATTCCGCCAGTCGAGGAGGTAGGAGAGAGAATGATTCCTAACCCTGATTATAAAGAGCCAGTGGGTGAACCTACAATTCCAAATCCAAATTACACTGAGGGTACACCAGATCTTCCTAAACAGATTAAAGATGAAGGATTTGAGGATAATAAAGATTATATGAAGTGGGTTATTGAAAAAGCTGCCGAGTCCTATGCCAAGGAGTATGGCATTATTGATGCCTAGGAGAAGGAACAGTAGTAATACAGGTAAAGACCTAGAAAAAAGAATTTCCCAAACTGCTCATATTTATGAGATGCAAGGGAAGGTTGTTTTGCGAAAGTGTGATCCACCAAGTAGGACGTTAAATATTAATGGTAGAGTTGTCACTACTCTGCTTAAAAATCCATTCCCTGACTTTGTAGGTGTCTGGACAACAGGTGGAGGTAGAGGGCTGTTTATTGAGGCTAAAAGCACTAAGGAGCCTCGTCTGCCAATAATGTGTAAGTCAGGAGGGTTAACGATAGATCAAACAAATGCTCTCTCCTGTTGGCACGATGGCGGCGCTGCTGTCGGAGTGGTATGGGAACATAAGCTTCATTGGAAGTTTGTGGGTATAAAGCAGATACAAAAAACTCTTTTGATGAAGAGAGGGAATCAGCCTAGAAAAAGCATAAGGTGGGACGAGGCAGAAAATATACCAACAACAGGCGTGGTGCTTATAGATTTCCTACACAATATCGAAAAACATTATGGGTAAATAGCTACCAGTATAGCAATTGCCAATAAGGATACCGATATCATATTCAACCCAAAGGGTATACAAAAGGTTATTGCTAATAAGGCTAGAAGAGAAGCAATAGTAACAGAAAGCCTAGGTCGTTCATTCATTTTGCTCTTTCGGTATCGCAATAGAATTTATATGCCGATGCATTTTTGCCCTCGATGACAGGCATATAAGCCTTAAATACTAGCCATGTAGCACCTATTGGCTTTGGCGGAGCACCTCTCTCCACATGCCATCCCTTTACACCCTTTTGATATTCTTCTTTGTATGTAGGGACTTTGATGTGCACTTGTTCATCAAGATAAGGGATACCACATTTGCTTAATCTTGCCCTTGGTAGTGGAACAACAAACTCATTATGACTGTGACCAGTAGCAACAATATCAGCATCAGGTATTATAGATGCTTGCCTTTTTACGTTGAGAGTACCAAAAGACATAGGAGCGTCTCCACCTGACCCATGAAACATCCATAATGTTTTAGAGTCTCTTACAGTCTTTAGTCCTTCTTTATTAGCAAACCTGAACATAAATTTAACCCATGTAGAATATCCGCCTGTAAAGCATTCTGCACCTGATCGCTCCCTTAGTGAATGGGTTAGTCTATCAGTAAGGTTTGTTTCGTGTGCTTTAAGTATAGCAGTTTCATGATTTCCTAAGCCAAAAACTGGCATAATACTAGCATATGGCTCAAAAAAATCAGCAGCAGTATCTACAAGCGAGTCTAAGTATTCACCATTTTGATGTTCGGGTCTGACGTCAGATTTACTTGATCGCCTGTCATATTTGCCCTGCATTGCACAAAATAAATCGCCACCATCTAAACAGAAAGTCCCAAGCTCTTTAGCTTCTTCCAGATGTTTTTTGGCTAATATTTGATTACTTTTAGGATTATCATGGTGTCTATCAAAAGATAAAAGACACTTGAAAGTTGTATCCTTGCCTATAGCCCCATATGGAAAATCCACAGTAATAACAAAGGCATTCTTGGCGGTTTTTTTTATACTCCAAAGAGGTGCGTCCATAACATTATGTCATTGCCCAATGACTCCAAGTTACTAGAAACTTCCTACATAGATCATAAGAGTCAAGAAACATTACAAATCTGTAAGGTTACTTGTCATGACTAATAAAGACTCATGACAGTATAATCAAGAGTTTGACTCTCACCTAAAATGAGGCGATGGCTTAAAAGATCTAAGAAACGAATAATATGGAAATAACAAAAGTCCCAATAGGAGAGTTAAAAAACTATGAGAAGAATAGTCGGACTCATAGTAAAAAACAGATAGCCCAAGTCGTTGCGAGTATTAAGGAATTTGGTTTTACTAACCCTATACTCATTGATGAAGATAATGTCCTTATCGCAGGACATGGAAGATTGATGGCTGCTAAAGAATTAGAGATGGATCTTATACCATGTGTAAGACTTTCACATCTGAGTGAAGCTCAAAAGAAAGCATATGTGATCGCCGATAATAAAATAGCTCTCAATTCTGGTTGGGATGATGATTTATTACAGTCAGAACTTAAAGAATTAGATTCATTAGGTTTTGATTTTGGTGTAACAGGTTTTGATGAAATATTGGAAGGAACTGGATTAGAGGAAAGTGCAAAAGGAGAAGTCGAGTTTTCTGAATATTTAAATGAATCTAATAATTATGTGGTTCTTTATTTTGATAATGATATTGATTGGCTTCAGGCACAAACACACTTCAATCTGAAGAGTGTCAGCTCTCAAAGAGCAAATGGTAAGCCGTGGAGTAAAGGCATAGGAAGAGTGGTAAATGGTGCTAAATATCTAGATAAAGTCAAAAATGATGAAAAAAAGCAGAGTTAGGGAGAGAATCTATTTAGACAGATCAAAGCTTGAGGAATTCGAGATAGATATTCTAAATAGAAGACATATTGAAAGATATGCCATGGTCAGACAATGGCTATGGGGCAAGGTTTTAGATGTAAGTTGTGGCTGTGGATATGGCACTTATTTAGTTTCTAAAAACCCAGATGTCGAAAATATAGTCGGTATAGATATTAGCGAGGATGCAATAGAGTGGGCTGAAGAGAATTTTAAAACAGATAAGTGTAATTTTATTAAAACCAAAATTGAAGACTTTACACAGGATGCAGATTCTCTAGTTAGCATAGAAACAATAGAGCATTTAGAAAATCCATATATCCTAAATGACTTGGCTGAAAGATGTAAGGTGAAAGATATATTTGTGAGTTATCCAAGTAAGAAGACAACACATTATAATCCTCATCATTTCAGGGATTTCATTGATGATGAAATAATAAGAGTGTTTTCTAATTATAAATTAGAAGATGTCATAGATCTTCATAGAGAGGTAAGAATACTTAAATTATCGAGATATGTTTCAAGTTTATAGTGCCAGTTATAAAAGAGCAGATATCGCTAGAACTCATAAATATATTCCATTTACAACTTATGTTGTCATGGAAAGCGAGGCAGATGAGTATAGGAAAATACACGATAAGGTGTGGGCTATACCTGATGAGGTTCAAGGTAATTTAGCAAGAGTGTGGAATTACATTTTAGATAATGCGGAAGGGAATGGTAATATAATTACTATCGACGACGACATTAAATATTTTGGAAGATGGAATGGAGCCAAGCAAATCAAGTTATGTGAAGAAGGTGCTTATAACATGATGCAAGAGGGCATGCAGTTAGCTGAAGATATGGATGTTAGGTATTGGGGATTGAACTGCATTGCTGATAAGGGATCATATAGAGAGTATACACCTTTCGGCACAAGGCAGTATATAGGTGGACCCTTCCAAGCACATAGGAATAATGAGTTGAGATATGATGAAGCAATCTACCTCAAAGAAGACTATGACATGACCTTGCAAGTTCTTAATAAGTATAGAAAAAATCTAAGACTCAATATGTATCATTACATTTGTGAGCAAGCTACCATCAAGGGAGGATGTGCAGATTATCGCAGTATTGGCAGAGAAATGGCTCAAAATGAGCTTCTAAGGAAGAAATGGGGGTCAAAGATAGTAAAAACAGATTCAGGCGCTTCTCAGGTAAATCGCAAAAAGAAAACAAGCTATGATATAAATCCTATCATAAAAATCCCCATTTCTGGTGTTTAGAAATATTTAAGGTTTCTTGTATTGACCTTTATAGCCCCCTAGGGTATTAGTTTTTTCCGAGAAGCATTCCATATCATTGCGGTGAGTGGGTGTTTCATCTTGATAATAAATAACACAAAACGAATATGAAAAAAGGAATCACAATAGGTGATCTTGCACAAAGAGTTGCTAAAAATGCTAAAGGAAAACGAGATTTCGTGGCTGACACTGAATGCGTTAGAATGAAAGCGGATGGTCAAACGCTAAACATTAATGGGGGGAAAGTGGATGATATAGAGTTTCAAATCTCTGATATATGTCATAGGCAAATTGGTGGGACATTAGGAATACCAGCTAAATATTATGATAAATTGAGAGAGAATTCGCCATCATTGTTAGCTCAGAATGTTAATTGGTGGCTGCATACTGAGAAAAGACAACAGATGATTAGGACTCTGAGCTTGCAGGATGAGCCCCCAAAGGCTAGAGCTTTTCTTTCTGAGAGATATAGACCATTGGATAATGTCGATCTTATAAATGAATTAGTTCCTCTTATAAATGAAAAAGGAGCAGATGTTAAGTCATGCCAATTGACTGAACGTCATTTGTATCTTCATGCATCTTTTCCTGAGATTGAAAGAGAAATTAAAGAAGGTGATGTAGTTAGGAGTGGAGTAGTTCTAAGTAATTCAGAAGTAGGTTTATCTTCGTTGAAGGTTCAGCCTTGGATAGAAAGACTCAAATGCATGAATGGTATGATTGTCGCTGATTCTGGAGTCAGGAAGTACCATGTGGGAAAAAATCTTTCAACTGGTGATCTAGCATATGAGTTGATGTCAGATGAGACTAAAATTAAAACTGATAAAGCGTTTTGGTCGCAAGTTAAAGATGTTGTTACTAGCACAATAGATATTGCTAAATTTGAGAGCATTGTGAACTCTTATGCTGAGAAAGCAGATATTGAAGTGGCTAGCCCTGCACGTGCAGTTGAAGTTACATCAAATTTATTTGGGTTGTCAGGAGAAGAGGGGAATACAATGCTTCAGCACTTATGTGAAGGTGGAGATTATAGTCAGTGGGGCATTGCAAATAGTGTCACTAGAATGGCTCATGATGAAGAATCTTATGATAGAGCAGTTGAATTAGAGGAAATCGGTGGTCAAGTAATGGAGTTAAAACAAAAAGTTTGGGCTGATTAATGAAATTTCCTGTGCCGTTTATATTGGGGGATTAAAAATGAGGGTACAGGTATAAGGGGAGGGTAGGTTCTAAGCATTCCTACCCTCTCCGCTTTTAAAAGATATGTATAAGACGATAAGAATAAAAAAGCGTCATAATGGTCTCGCGGAAGTTCGGAGCTATGTTTTTGATGCTGTAAAAGAAAGAGAACATGGACTTAAGTTTGTGTATGTAAACCCAGATGGGGAAATCGAAGGCACTATGACTGTACCTTATAAAGAGCTAGATAGGGGTTTTGTTACCGCTAGAGGAATAAAGAGCAAGATTGTGAAGGGACAGGTGTTTAATCTGATATCTTTCACATGGGAAGATGATGAGGATAGAAAGAAGAGGGAAAAAGAAAATGCTCAGTTGAATATATTTGATAGATTATACCCAAACGAATAGTGAAATGATGATGATAATAGCAGGTATAGTAGTTTGGTTTTTTTTAATAGCTCTTGTGTTGAGGTTTTTTGCTGTTGCAAAAGAAAACCGAAGAAAAGATGAGGAATATACGATCTATCAAAAAAAATTATTAGATCTTCAGAAGGCGTGGCGAAGAGAAAAGGATGAGTAATTTATGCTATTTAGACAACCATCAGTTAATAGTTTCCTTCCCATATGATGCAGATCTAATAGACCGCATTAAACAGTTTCCGCAACCCAACAGAAAGTATGATAGAGATAAGCAGTCTTGGGTTGTTATGTTGTCTAGGTATGGAAAAGTCAATGAACTTGCCTTAAAGGAGTTTGAGGAGTTTTTAAAAGATAATGACTTTAAGATCCATGTGGCTGTTAGAAATTATCTGACTGAATTGGATGAAAAAATTAAGTCTCAGAAATATTCAGATGAAAAAAGCATAGAGGATTCCATAGCGGGGGATAGCTCTTTAGAGGTACAGGGCTTGGGGGGTCAGTTAAGACCCTTCCAAAGAGCAGGGGTTAGCTATATGACCGAGAGGAAAAGAGTTCTTTTGGGAGATGAGATGGGGCTAGGTAAAACAGTGCAGGGAATTGCAGCAGTGTGCCATGCAAAAGCCTTTCCATGCTTGGTTATATGTCCAGTATCGTTGCAGTTGAATTGGGTAAGAGAGATAGAAAAGTGGGCGGTTGATAAAAGAGTTACAATGGAAGTCGAAGAGTCTGCGGATTTTACAGTTATCCCATATTCGCAGGTCGTTAAGCACGAAAACATACTTAAAAAAGGCACTCATTGGCAGGCTTTGATATGTGATGAGAGTCACTATGTAAAGAATTCTAAAGCTCAAAGAACCAAGGTGGTTAAATCAATCGCAAAAGGTATACCGAATATTTATCTATTGTCTGGAACTCCAATCGTTAATAGACCAGCAGAATTCATCACTCAGTTGCAGATCTTAGATCGATTGAATGAGATGGGAGGGTGGAAGCATTTCACTGATAGGTATTGTGATGCTAAACAGGAGAGGTTTGGGCTGAATATCAATGGAGCAAGTAATCTGACTGAGCTAAATAGCAGACTCAGAGCTTCTTGTTATATCCGAAGGTTTAAAAAGGATGTGCTAAAAGAACTTCCAGATAAGCAAAGGAGTGTAATAGAGGTGCCCATATCTAATAGAAAAGAATATGAGTCCACGAGAAAGGAAGTAAGAGAGGAGTTAGCTCAATTAAAGATTAAAAGTAAAGAGTTCACCCAAGATGTATTAAACGAAGTTGCCAATTCTAAGTTAGAACAGGTACAAGAAAAATGGGGAGAGTTGTTTCCAGAAGAAAAAGTGCCTAGTGCTGATAGTTCAGCTAAATTAAAGAGGCTGCTCCATGCTAGGTTGCTTAGAAGAGAGTCCTTTATTGAAAATAGTGAAGGTATTCTTTTGCTGAATAAGCTCAAAATAAGATCAATGCAGGGCAAGCTAAAGGCTGCAGTCGAGTGGATTGATCATTTTCTAGAGTCTGGAGAAAAGTTGGTAATCTTTTGTGATCATATAGAAGCTCAAGAAGCAATCTATAATAAATTAGCAAAGAAAAGCACTGCAATAATGTCTCATATGGATACAGAGACAAGGCAGAAGAGTGTTGATAGATTTCAAAATGATAAGAAAATACAAGCTATAGTTTGTTCTCTTGGGGCTGCAGGAGTGGGTTTTACTATGACGGCATCAAGTAATGTTTTATTTATAGAGCAGGGGTGGACACCCGCAATCCATGACCAAGCAGAAGACAGGACACATAGGATCGGTCAAAAAAATGCAGTTACAGCTTATTATATGCTTGGTAAGGATACCATTGATGGTGATATATATGGCTTAATTCAAAAGAAACGAGCTATTGTCTCCGCTGCATCTGATGGTATAGAAGGAGAAGATGTCTCTGTAGTAAGGCTTTTAATTGATCAACTTGCTTCCGAGCGAGTGTGAGCTTAATGTATAAACGAAAATGAATGCAGGAAGACCCAAAGTTGAAATAGATAAAGCACTGGTAAAAAAACTTGCATCCCTTCATTGTACAGTAGATGAAATTGCTGACATAGTAGGTTGCGGTAGAGCTACTATTTACCGAGAAGCGAAAGAGGAGTTGGATGCAGGAAGGGCTGAAGGCAGGAGGTTATTAAGAACAATGCAGTTTAAATCAGCTCAAAAAGGTTCAGCTGCCATGTTGATTTGGTTAGGCAAGCAAATCTTGGGACAAAAAGATCAGCAAGAAATAGCCGTGGTTGATGAAGAAGAAAAGAGGTTAACCGAGGAAGATGTCGATGCAATGCTTAACAAAATAACAGGAAATGAAAATAGCGGAAATGGAAATGGGGACAAAGAGAGCAGCTCTCCCCCAGTTAGCGAGTAGAAACTTTCTAGCCTTTCTATGTTACACTGATGCCAAGTATGAGCCGTCCAAGGTTCATAGGCATTTAGCTAGTAAACTTGAAGATGTAGAGTCTGGAAAGTGTAAAAGATTGATAATAACCATGCCTCCTAGACATGGAAAAAGCCGTATGGCAGGAATTGAGTTTCCGTCATGGTATCTAGGTAGAAATCCTGATAAAAGCGTTATAATGTCTTCATATGGAGATAGCCTTTCTCTAAAGCATAGTAGAGAGGCTAGAGACAGATGCAAAGATGTCCCATTTGCTAGAACATTTCCCGATGCTGTGCCTAATCCCAAAATGCAAAGCAAGAATACTTGGGGCTTTAAGCAGGGAGGGAGCTATTCAGCTACCACTGTAGGTGGAGGAATAACAGGACTTGGTGCTGACCTCTTAATTATAGACGATCCGCACAAAAATAGGCAGGAAGCAGAAAGTAAATTAGTTAGAGATAGAATATGGGATTGGTTTACATCTACAGCGTTTACCCGTTTATCTAGAGATGGTGCGGTGGTTCTTATTATGACTAGATGGCATGTTGATGATCTAGTCGGTAGATTGTTGTCTGAAGATTACAATGCTCAGTTGACCGAAATGGGGCAAGAGGGAGAGAAGTGGGATCTTGTTGAGTTGCCAGCTATTTGTGAAAAGGAGATTGATGAAATAGGAAGAACCGAGGGAGATGCACTATGGCCAGAAAGATGGGATGAGAATGCAATAAAAGGCATTGAGGCGAATATAGGAGCCTATGATTATACTTCTTTGTATAGATGTACTCCGAGAATAAGAGGAGGAAACATAGCAAATGTTGATGGGTTAAAGTTTATTGATATTAATGATATACCTAAATCAGTCGAGCTTGTAAGGGCTTGGGACTTAGCAATCACCGATAAAGAGAAGTCTGACTTCACAGCGGGATGTTTGGCAGGATATGACAAGAAAACTGGCAATTTCTATATAGCTCACATAGCAAAGAAGAAAGCAAACTGGTTCGGTGTTAAAAGCACAATTATAGAATATGCTGAAAGAGAAGGGAATAGGATAGGAGTGGAGGCTGTAAGTGGGTTTAAAACGGCATATGAGGAGATTAAAAGAGCGTTATTAGGCAAGACGCAAGTGAAGTATTCAGTGCCTAGGGAAAACAAAATGATTCGTGCTAATGGGTGGATTTCTCGTATAGACACAGAGAAGGTGTTTTTAGCAAAAGGATTATGGAATGCAGACTTTATTGACGAATTGAGTCTATTCCCCGATGGTAGGCATGACGACCAAGTCGATGCAGTAAGTTTAGCATGGGAAATGACATATAAAAATAAACCTTTATTGATAGCATAATGGGCAAAATATTAAATAGCATCAAACGTGTATTTGGAGGAAAACCAAATAGAAAGCACGGCTTTATGCACGTAGGAGGAGGTTGGACACCTGTCATAGAAGACAAATTCCGTGATTATAATTCATTTTTAGATGCAGGAACTGGAAGTGTTTGGTCGACATTTAGAGCATGTGACATTGTTGGTAATGCTGTCATGCAGACTGGATTCAATTTGATTAGGGAGTCAGATGGCAATGAGGTCGAAAATGATAGGACGGGGCTTGCTGATTTGATGGAAATGCCAAACTCGGTAGATACATTTGAGGATTTAATGTATTTATATGCTCATCATATAAAGTTAACAGGTAATTTCTTTCTGTTAAAGGATGAGATCAATCCAATCACAAAGGTGCCTGCTTCCCTATGGCCCTTAGTTCCTAGCAGGGTTACTATTGTGCCCTCTGAATCAGGAAGAGAAAGAGTTGTTGGCTATACCTATAGGGTAGGACAGGATGAAATACCCCTTTCTGTAGATGATGTTATTCATTTTAAGCGCCCCAATGCTAACAACCCATATTGGGGTTTAGGAGATATTCAAGCGGGCACTGGACTGTATAATGATTTCATCAATCGTGATCTATTAAATAATAATTTCATGAAGAATGGTGGATTGCCTTCTGGAGTGCTTGTAAATGAAGAATTTGAGGGTGACGAAGCTGAGTGGGAAAGAGTGAAAGCTATTTGGGGTAATCAGTACACGGGTAAAAAGAATCTTGGTAAGATCGCATGGCTTACAGGTAAATGGAATTTCATCAAGTTGGGAATGACTGCCGAGCAGATGCAGGCTATCGAAAAGGATAAGCAAAATGTAAGTCAAATATTCCTGAATCATGGAGTGCCTTTGAGTATAGCAGGAATGGAGAAAGCAGCGAATTATGCTACAGCAAGACAAGATTATATTAATTTCAAGAGATTCACATGTTATCCATTAGCATTAAGTTTCTTTAGAAAGCTCAATAGAGAGCTAGTTAAGAGCTTTGATGAGAATTACAAGATAGATTTTGTGGTTAATGGCTTGGTAGATGGTGAAGCTGTCGTAAGGGAGTATTTACCATTCTTAGATAGAGGAGTTATTACACCTAATCAGCTAAGAGATTTAGCAGGATTGCCTAAAGTAGATAATCCATTGCTTGATAGTTATTATATTAATACTCAAATTATACCTTTAGAAATGGTTGGTTTTGCTAATTCATTTGGTGACACTCCGAATGAACTTCTTGAGAACCAGCTAGAAAGTGCTGGAGGTGATCCTAATCGACTTGCAAGTGAGGTCGCAGAAGATGCAGCTGATGAAGCTGCAGGTGAGTTGGAGGAAAGATTGCTCAGTCTTAGAAAACCTAATGGTAGAAGACAATGGAACAGTCAGGGTTAATCACGCCAGTCAGAAGAGCATCTAAGCAAGATTTTTTAAAGTTAATTACAAGGCGCATTCCGCCCTCACGTTGGACTAAAAGGATTAGTAAAGGGGAAAAAGTTGCCTTACAGAGAGATGTATTGAGGTTACAGGCTTCTTTGAAAGCAGAAGCTATGGGGGTTTTGCCAAATGCTTTTAAAAAAATATTACAGGATCAATTAAATGTATTCAAACAAACGGCACTTGGTTTGGGTGTAAGAACTGGGTTGAATAGAAAAGCATTCAAATCAAGTGATTGGACAGCAGAGGAAATTGCACTTGGATCATTATTGTTAGGAGCAGCAAGCACTGCTGCATTTGGTAGCGAAGTTGCTCTAAGCAGAATGGCTAGACCAGTATACCAAAGCCTAATCGATAGAGCGTATTCTAGATCTAGGTATTTGCTTGGAGAAGCCGATGGCTTAGTGAATCCAATGTTAGCAAATAGAAATGAAAAAATACTTAGAAATCTTAGAGATGTCCAAGTCTCGACTAAAAATATGGCTGACTTCAGGATAGATAAGGCTATAAAATCAGACCTATTTGTAAATAATTCTTGGGCTGATGCGGTAGGCGCTGCAAGTGCATCTATATCTGAAAGGATATTATCACCTTCAAGATTAAACACATTTGGAAGAACTGAGTCATTTATTGCAGTAGATGAAGGATTAAAAGAAGCGGTAAAGATATCAGATTCTATAACACATATGAGTGTGGTTGGCTGTCGAGCGGTAGAGCCAAATATTCCTACATACCAAGGTACGCCAACTTGCAATATCCAAAATGTGCCAATTACAGATGTAGATAGTGTAGAGTTTCATGTAAATCATACAGGAGCGTGGTTTCCATCTAGATTCGCTGTATGATTGACAAATATAAATAGTGCAAGCATTGTTTAGTATGATCGGCAAAAGAAAATTCTTAAAGGTAAAAAAGGAAGATGGCATGAAGGTGGATTCTGTGCCGTCATATATTCAGAGCAATGCTAGGAGAGGATTAGATCTTTTAGAATTCGCAGGTGATGGGTTGACTGATAAAACAAAAAGAGAAGCCCGATCTATGGCTAATGGTCAAGTTAGCGATAATAAAGCAGTAAGAATGGCGGCTTGGTTTGCAAGACATATCAGTGATTTGGATTCACCAAATGCTAATGCTTATCTAAGAGGAGATAGAGATAGACCGACAGCAGGACAAGTTGCATGGCTTCTTTGGGGTGGTGATTTGGGCAAAAGCAATAGGCTTAGAGCAATGAAGTGGGCAGAACGTCAATCTAATGATGATGAAAAGCAGGTTTCTAATGCTGTAGAAACAGGGTTGAGAAGAAAAGCTGAAGAGCATAATGAAAAGGTTGGCGATAATAAGACAAAGAGAACTACCCTTAGGACTCTGATCGCTGTATTTGAAAGAGGCATAGGGGCATATGAGACAAATCCGCAATCAGTAAGACCTAACGTCACATCAGCGGAGCAGTGGGCGTATGCTAGAGTTAATTCATTCTTGTATGCATTAAGAAATGGAAAATTTAGAAGTGGAAAGCATGATACCGATCTATTGCCAAAGGGACATCCACAATCAAGTAAAAGTGCAAGTATGAGTGCTCAAGTGATTGAGATTGATAATTCAGATACATCTACAGTAGATTCTGCAATTACTCAGGTAATTAAAGGCATCAAGCCTTATCATGATGGAGAGGGAGATGAGCCAAGAGGCGTGATAGAGAATCTATATACAGAAGGTGGGGAATTAGTTTTAACAAGAACAGGTGAGGAGTATGTAGGGTATTATCATATTCATCCAGAAGGTGGACCTATGGTCGGACCAACACATACAGATCAGCCTCATGCGTATTTAACTTACATAAAATACCATGAAGACGAAAAGCCATATCATCATGATGATGAAGAGGAGGAGGATAAGGTTGCCTTACATAGCAGGTCTTTTATCAAAAATTGTTCAATCATGGATGATGATGAATGTGAGCATACTAAAAGATTTAAAGCTGCTTTACCTATAGAAAAGGAATTATTAGAGCCGATTTATAAGGGCGATAGGATTGTTGATTATAAAAATGTTATTTTCAAAGGGTATGGGTCAACTAATGAGACAATTACAAAAGGAGATAGAATTGGCGATTATCTGAGAAGAGGAGCTTTTAGAGAAACAATCAAGGAGTTTAAGAAAAACCCTGTCATGTTGATAGACCATGAAAATTCTGTTCATAATATAGCAGGAAGCTATACTAGAGTTGAAGAGGATAAGAATGGGCTTTATTTAGAGGGCAAGATATCAGATGCCCCTCACTTAGCTAATGTTCGTATGCTTATAGCGGAAGGACATCTCCAAACATTAAGTATTGGAGGTATGTTCTATTACGAAGATGATGGTAAGGGAATAAGCAAGGTGGATTTGATGGAGGTATCATTAGTAGCAATACCTATGAATCCCGATGCTAGGTTTAGACCAATGGGCAGCTAATCAATGCTTTTTACTAAATATTTCTTTACAATTAATTCTGTTTAGACGTATTTACCTTAAGACAAGGACAAAACCATTGGTAGTAGTTCGATTTAATAACATCCAACAATTAACATAGATTATTTCGTTATGAACGAAGAACAAGAAAAGCGTTTAGAGGAGTTACTCGGTAAGTCTGATCTTACTGATGTAGAATCCACAGAGCTTGCTGAGTTACAAGCGTTGGAGACTGATGCTAAAGGTGTAGAGCCTGAGGAAGAAGCTCCTGAGATTGTAGAAGAGGAAGCTAAAGAAGAAGAAGCCCTTTCGGAAGAAGAAGCTAAAGCACTTGTGACTGAATCAGTCAAAGAGGCTAATGAGGAAATTAAAGAAGCTATCACTGAGGTTGCTGAAAAAGCACTTACAGCTGATCAAATAGCTGATAGCGTTTCTGAAAAGATCTCAGAAGAGAATGCTAAAGCTTTAACTCTCGAAAAGGTTGAGGCCATTGTAACAAAGGCTCTCAAAGAGAAATCACAAGAACTTGACGAAGAAAGCGTCAAACAACTAATAAATAACCAGATCTCGGACATAAAGGGAGAAAGTAAAATGAAACATGATGCCGCTGATACCGCTAAAGTATCAATTCCGTTAGGGGACAGGAAGGGCAACCTCCCTGTTCATCAGAAGCAGTTGCTTAATATTATGACAGGTAAAGCTCAGGATGAAGACATTCCTGAAAGCTTACTTCATGATGCAAAAAGCCTAGGTGATCGCAGGATCGACGCTATCCGTTCAGGTCGTAAAGACTTGACTACAGATGGTTCCGAGCCAGGAACTCACCTTACACCAACAGACCTTTCCAGTGTTTTACAGGAAAGATTATATGTTGAGTCAGCAGTTGCTGCAGCGTTTGCCTCACAAGAGATAAACATGCCAAGTAACCCATTCAAGTTGCCAGTCGCTACTGCAAGACCAGCATTTACACGTCATACAACTGACATCGTAACTGCTAGTGCAGATACACAGCAGGCTACTGCTAATGTAACTTTGGATGCTGAGAAAATGGTTTCTTACGTTCAGTACTCATATGAGTTGGACGAAGATTCTATTGTCGCAGTTCTTCCAATGATCACTAATCAGCTTGCTGGTGCAGCCGCTGAAGCATTTGAGGACAACCTCATCAATGGTCAAGTTAGTGGAGCAATTGATAATGGTTATACTGCTGCAGATTACATCTGTGATGGTTTCCGTTATATGGCTGAGCAGGTCGCAGGACTTCAGTACAATGTAAATGGTTCTGTTGAAATTGCTGACCTTGTTGGTGCAAGAAAAGTTATGGGTAAGTGGGGCACACGTCCAGCTGACACCGTTCTTATCACTAGTTATAAGGCATACAATGATATTGTTGCTCTTGAGCAGGTAAATACACTTGAGAAGATTGGCGGAAGCGCTTCAATTCTTAGTGGTGTAGTTCCTCAGATCTTTGGAATGGATGTCATTCCTTCATCTGCACTTCTCGATACTGTTCATTCAGATGGATTAGTAAGCTCAACAGGCGGTAATAACGTCAAGGGACAGTTCCTAATGGTGTACAAGCCAGCTTTCACAGTTGGTGTGCGTAGGGACTTCACAGTTGAAACTGACCGTGACATTCAGAGTCAGAGCAACAAGGTAGTCGCTAGCTTCCGCAGAGACTTCCAGCCTCTTGAAACTGTAAGTGCATCTGTTACTCCAATCGCTTGGGGTCAGAACATTACTTAATTCTAAATAACATTTAGACTTTCACGGGAGGGGGAGCAGAAATGCTCCTCCTCTTTTTTGTGCCTTGACGCAAGGCTTCAATGCTTTATGTTTGATTATTATGGCAGACCAAGAGAAACCCAAAACGATTAAAGTGACCTATAATGGAAATGACCCAAGACCTAATGGAATGCTAGGTGGATCTATTCCAGTAAAAGGAAACACTTATGTTGTACCTATGAAAACATGGGAAAGCAAAAACCAAGACGAATGGAAAGCAGCGAAAGCTGCCCCCAAAAAAGCTATTGCTAAGAAAAAACCAGCTACAAAAAAAGATTAGTGATTATAAATATAGCTACAGCAAAAAGGTGGATTCAACAGATGCCTCTATCTCAAGAAGAGAAAGAGAAAGCTGAAGAAGCAACTAAAGGTATGAACTCAGACGAGTTAAATGAATTTTTAAATAGCTTGCGTCAAAAGTGTGGCAGTAAGCATTACATGAATAAAAAAGCTAAAGAAGTAGCAGTAAAATGAGTGCAAATATTGAGGATATTAAAAAGTTCCTAAGTGAAAAGGCTGATGCGAACAACACTGAAACCCTTAGGGTCGATAGAGTTGCTGGCACTGATTATAAGATTGAGTCTTATCGTATAACCTTTTTACCACCGCAAGAGGAAAAGCCGAAAGAGGAAAAGCCTAAAGCAGAAGCCCCTAAAGAGGCTCCTAAGACTGCTGGTAAAAAATCTTCTAAGAAGTAAGGATTTATTATGGCACTCTCTAAACCGTACTGCACGGTTGCAGACGTGCAAAGTTACACAGGGGATAGCAGTATCTCTACTTCTACTTGTGAAGATGCAATTAACAATGCAAGTAGGTTTGTAGAGCAACACTGTCGCAGAAGCTTTTGGTATCAAGATTATACCTCTAGTCATTTCACTATAGATTATAGGGATATTACTCCCGAAATGATCTTTCTTCCGTGGCCTATCATAACTCTTACTGAGGTTAAGCAAGAGGATAGTGTGCTTGAAACTGATGCCTACACAGGAATGAGTGATGGCAGAATCCGATTGCGTAAGAATAGTTCATCTTATTGGCAGTCCATTAGACGGAACAAGTACCAATTCAATGCCGAGTTAGACATTAAAATCAAAGGGACTTTTGGCTATGCAATTAGCGGGGTAACTGCTCCTCCTACTGATGCTGATTTTCCTGCTTCTGTAAGAAGAGCCACAATTATAATTGCGTCCGCATTTACGGATGAAAATGAAGAGGCAGCTATATTTGGACAAGGTAATCCAATTCCGATCAAAGACATCCCAGAGGAGGCATATAAGCTCCTTAAAGAGTATAGGAGGGCTGCTATCTAATGGCCTCCATACGGGTCAGTTTTGATATCAAAAAAGCAAAGGCTAAAATAAAAAAGAAACAAGCCTTTATGGAGAGGCGTTTTAGACAAAGGCAACAAGAGGTTGCTGATGATGCTTTGGAAGGTCTAAAGTCAAATACCCCATCTTTGACTGGTAAAACAAGGGCTGCATGGAAGAAGGAGAGAGCAAGAGGTGCAGGTGGTAGGTATGCATTCGGTTATAAAATATCAAATGATAAGCCTACCATGATATGGTTAGAGGATGGAACCAAAGCTCATGGACCAGTGACTGCTTCAAGGTTATATGTCCCAAGATCAGCAGCAGCGAGAAAAGGTTATAGGAAGGGACTTAAATGGGGAAGAGATTTTGTTATGGCTGATAGAGTAAGAGGCATAAAGCCCCATAATATTGTGAAAAGACAACTAGGTATAACACAGGGAGCTTTAAAATCCGCTTGGAAACAAACTATGAGGGAGGCTAAGAGAATATAATGAGAGATATACCACAGGGAGAGGTTCAAAAGGTATTAATGTTAAGCAGACTTTCTTATGCTACAGGAAGTGGCAAAAGATTGGAAGGGGTAAAATTATTCCCTGCTACCGATGAAAAGTCAGAGTATCAAAAGAAGGATTTACCTTGTATAAATATATTAGAATGGGAAGAGACCGAAGATGCTTTTGAGGGTGGGCAAGGTGATTTGATGGAGGTAAATGGCACAATTACTTTTGGATTTCATATTCATCAGAGAAATTTACTTGTAGATTATAATGATAGTTCTTCTAGAAATTCGGCTTTGTACTACATAAGCAGGATAAAAGATGTGATAGAAACAGATTATGATGGATCAATAGATCGCAGACTCGAAGATACTTGTAGGACAGGATTAGAGTTTGTAGCGACTGAATCTAGAATGGATGGAGGTGCTGCCCATCACACATTTGCAATAGAAGTTGCCTATAAGCCTCATTTAGTTGTCAGAGGCACACGTACTGATACCTTGCAGTTAAGAGATATAGGAACATCGGCATAATGATAAATATATTCTTTTTGTTGACGCTGTGATGGAACCGAGCGAAATTAATATAAATAAAGATCATTCAAATTAAATATTATGGCAACAGTACTAAATGCAATACCCTTTGGAATGGATGCTGAAGTAGCAGACTTTACGGCTACAGAATCAGTAAGTATCACAAATAGGGCTGATAAAATGGAGCAGGTTGGATCAGATGGAAACATTTATTCAGTTTGTTATTACAACAATCATGGTGATTGGACTGCAACTGGATTTAAAAATGGAACACCAACCGCAAGTTTGGGACAAGCGTTGGCAAACTGTGGATCAGATGCAACTTCAGATATGAAGCCAGGCCTTATAGGTGCAAATGCAGCAGCAGATAATGTTTCATCTGGATCATCTGTATTTATTAGTGAGATTCAAGTCGAAGAATCAGCAGAAGAATTTCAGAAGTTCACACTTAAAGGAGTGTGGTGGGCAGGATATTAATTTTAACTAAATAAGAAAATGGCAGTTACAAAAGTAGGATCAGCATCAGCAATACCTTTTGGTGTAGTCTCTGTATCAGAACAAGGGACAGACTCAACAATAACAAGTTACTCTCAGAACGAAACTCAAGAAGTTAAAGAATTAAGAGGCAAGAATGGGCAAGTTATTGCTGCAGCTTTCCATAAAAGAAAGCAAGATATAACTATAGAGTTCGTAGGAGCACCTAATATATCCGTAGCAATAGGAAGCAATCTTCATAATGAGGATTATGACGGATCAGCCGCTGAAGAAATTCTCATAGATGAGGTAACAACTGATATATCCTCAGAAGGACACCGCACTACAAGTGTTAAGTGCACAGGATATTTCACTACCGCTTAATAGATTTAAGTAATAATAACACGCCAAAGCAAGTGGCGTAAAATTCTTGCTATATGAACCTGCCAATATGGCAGAACAAGACGAATGCCAAGAGAGATCAAACAAGGAGATAGGTGGTTCCAGACCGAGGACACTGGACTTGCTGCTGTGTTAATAGCATTGGATTTCGCCTTTTGGGATGAAGAGGCTCCATGTGACCTTAGGGAAGTCAAAGGTAAGGTGAAAGCAACATGGTTGTTCAATGAGTCTACAAATGACGTTAAAGCAGTAGAGGTATTTAAGGCATGGAAAAATGCTGAAAAGTATTGTGAAGAAAACCCAAAGTGCTTTATAGCTTCTGCTGTAGCAGCTGTTAAAAACTTCAAAATATTTAATAAAGGTGTAAAAGAAGGTATACCTTTGGTTGGTTATGAGCTAGGACCTAATCAAATGTGGGTGCCTAAGGGTTCAGAGAAAGATAAAAAGTTGTCCCAAATATCAAAAGCTAAAAAGTTATGAGCGAAGAACAACAAGAAGAAACGAATGAGAGCATTGAAGTGGATGAGGATATCCAAAAGACATTAGATTCAGATGCAGCTCTTAGAAAATTCCTAGGTGGAGATACTTTTGTAAATGATTTATTAGGAGTAGAGCTTAAACCAGTAACACTAGCTTCCCTTGCGATGATGCAAGAAGCAGGGTGTGAGCTTATATCTGGTAAAGAAATAGACGAAATGAACAATGTTATGCTAGAAATATTGCTTTTCGTTTACATTCATACGGAGGATATAGAGAAAATATCAGAAATAATATCTGAATCAGCAGACCACCAAAAAGCACTTAAAATGCGAGCATTGTCTATGGGTCACGAAATCACCCCGAAACAAATACCTGCATTAGTTGAGCAGATTGTTAATATTCTTACTGAGGCTACTGGCACAAAGGTTGAGCCTTTGCCAGATGAAGAAGGTACGCAAAAAAAAACGTAGATAATGGAGTAATACCTCCACCCACTGCAAGGTTGTTGTCCGCTGTAAGAGAAGAGTCAGGACTTGATGCCTTGTATATATATAGACGTTTGCCATTAGTATGTGTTTATGCCTTCGAGCATGTGTGGTTTGTAAAACAGGGTATCAAGTGCAAGTGGTTAGGGACTAAATCTAATAAAGAATTATTAGATGAAATTCTAGCTTCTTGAATATTTGAGCTATTCAACTAGATTCTATCTATGGCTACAACAGAAATAGCGATCAACATAAAAGGCAATACTGCTGATATTTCTAAAAAACTCGATCAGGTTAATGCTCATCTTTCCAATTTGGGAAATAAAGCTACTGGAGCGAGAACTAAAATGACTGGACTCGGAAATTCCTTTACTGGAATTATGGGTAAAGCATCCGCTCTTTCTGCGGGCTTCCTAGGGATAGCAGCAGCTATTCGTGCTGTTACTGGCACAATAAATACGATGGCAAATTTTGGCTTTGAAATGTCAAAAGTTGAAGCGATAAGTGGGGCAACAGGCAACACCCTAAAGGAAATGACTTCTCTTGCCAGAGAAATGGGAGCCACAACGATGTTTACAGCAACGGAAGCTGCACAAGGTTTAAAATTTCTTTCAATGGCGGGATTTAATGCTGAGGAAGCAATGAAGGCTCTTCCTGCAACACTGGACTTAGCACAAGCTGGAACAATAGATTTAGCAAGAGCGGCAGATATATCATCCAATATCATGTCTGCTTTTGGGGTGGATGCTTCAAAGACAACAGGCGTCATAAATGACATGGTGACAACTGTTAATAATGCGAACACCGATGTTCAGCAGTTGGGTGATGCCATGAAGTATGTGGGTGCTGCGGCAGCGGCAGCGGGGATACCTATTCCCAATGTTGCTTCTGCTATTGGAGTTTTATCCAATGCGGGTATGCAAGGTGCGATGGCGGGTACTGGTCTTAGACAAGTCTTTATAAGGCTTACAAATGTAACTGGTGCTGCCGAGGAAGCTTTATTAGGAATGGGGTTAACTCTAGATAAAGTTAACCCTCAAAGTGTAGGGTTAACTACTGCTATCACTAGGTTGAGAGAAGCAGGAATGACTGGAGCGGAAGCTATCACAATATTTGGTGCTAGAGGTGCTGTTGCTGCATTGAACCTAGCTAAAGGTTTGCCTAAATACCATGAGTTGAGAGATCTTATGGCTGAAAATGAAGGGATAGCATCAAAGACTTCTCGTACAATGGAGGGTAACCTTTTGGGTTCTTTCAAACTTTTAAAATCAGCAGTACAGGAAGCGGTACTTAGCTTTGGAGATAAAGGAATGAAAGGATCTCTTGATCGGTTTATAAAAACGATGACAGAGGTGGTAAGAGTGCTTGCAGGAACTGGTGATCCTTTGTCTGAATTCCATATGAAAGCACAAATGATCGTTGTGCAGATTAACAAGGTTGTAAAGATTGGAACGGTATTTTTTAAAGTCTGGCTTGCGTCTAAGATATTTAGGATAACTGCTGCTATTGGAGGGATGGCAATAGCATTAGGAAAGATGGCTGTTGTTGTGAAAGCTGCGGTAGTTGGAGCGTTCGCAGCGGCAACGGCAGGTGCGAATGCGTTCAAGCTTGCTCTTGTTAGAACTGGCGTTGGAGCATTAGTGGTAGGATTAGGATACCTTATAGCATCCCTTATGAGTGTAGACGATAAGGCAAAAGCTGCTGAAGCGTCGATGGCTAGATTAGCTCAGATTAGGGCCGAAGATCTAAATAAACAGCTGACTTTTGAGTATGATGAGATTCGTGAAAGTGAAGATGGTGGCAATATAAAAGGCAGAATAGATACAAAGGACCTTCCAGATTTAGATGATATGACCTCAATGGGTGAGTTGGGAAATGCTTTAGCAACAGCTAAAAAAATCAGAAAAGAGAATACAGAGGGGCTTAAGGATATAGAAAGATTAAATTTCTTTTTATCTGGAGGAACAGATGTGTTTGATAATGAGGGTTATGAAAGAATTGCGAAGCTTACAGGGATGGAAAATACGGATTTGCCTTTAGGGAAATTTGCAGAAGCGGCATTCTTGAAAATATATGATGAGCACAAAAGGAGTGCAGAACAGATATTAGTATATCAGAGTGAAAGCACAAAGAAAGCTGTTGCAGCGAATGTTGCAGCCAAGAAACACAATGAGTTGATTCAAGAAAGATTGGCATTCTTGAAACAAATAGCAGAGGAAAATGCTAGGGCTATTACTTCTGAAGATAATAGATCAGGTAAGATAGCCTTATTGGAAAGTCAGAAAAAGAGAAGTGATACAGAATTAAATGAATTAGAAAATAAAGGAGAACTTAACGCTCAAGAGCAGAGAAGGTTGAACCTTTTAAAAGAGCAACAGGGTGTTCTGAATACACAACTTGCACATGAAAGAGGTATGTTGTTTGCAGAAAGAGCAGGTTCTAAGGCACTGGAGGAATCATTGAAGCTTAGAAAGCAGTTAACAGATGCACAAGCAGAACAAGCAGACCTTCAAGAAAGACAGAAAGAAAGATTTGTAGACCCAAGCGCATTTTTGGGAGGAGAGCAGTTTTCTACAGAACAGAATACGGCATTAGATTTAGTTAATCAGCTTGATATGCTTTCCAAAAAAGCAAAAGAATTTTCTGATGTTGCAAAAGGCGAACCTTTAATTGGAGCTAAAGGTTTTGATATGTATGGCCAAGCCGAAAGTCTATTAGGAGAAATTAAAAGATTTGGAGAAGGGGGTGATTTCAATCTTAACGAGGAGCAGGCAGACATAATGGATGGTCTTTATAATAAGTTATTCGATGTTTTGGATGTTTCACAAAAGGCTAAAAAAGCGATAGAAGATACTGGTGATATTGGAGCATATGTAAATCGCCCAATCCGTTCAGTGCAAGTAGGTGATCAGATATTTGATGAAAGAGATCTTCTAAATGCAATGGTAGATGTGGGTAACTCCGTAAATTCCATTATGGAGCAGACGGGTATTGATGCCTCCCAAGCTCTTCTAGATAGAGCAAAAGAAAAATTTGCAGAGGCTGGACCAGAGATGGCAGAAACTATATCAAATGCTATAAATATAGATAAAAGAACTGGTGCTGAATCTTTAAACCTAGAAGGCTTTAATCAGTTAAAAAAGAAGACCGAGGATAATAATAGAAGCATGGCAGATCAGCTGATCGACAGTGCTGCAAAGATAACAGGGATAAATTCAGAGCAACTATACCAACAAAACCTTATTGCGTTAGCAAGACAGAAAGAACTAAATGCTATCAATAAAATACTTACAGCAGACAATCGATCCTTAGATATGCAAAAAAGAAAGCTTAGACTCATAGGAGGCAAGGCTTCAGGAAGACAGATTGCAGAGATAGAGGGAAGAGAGCAAGTTGCTGATCATATGGTTAATTATGAGGGTGCGCTTAGAAAGAAAATGCAGATGCAGTTGGCGGCTAGAGAGGGTGGACCAGAGCGACCTGGCGATCTTACAGAGGAAGAGATTAAGAGGAAGTTGCAGGAGGAAAAGGGAATAGCTGCAAATGTCATAGCACAAGAGTTAGCAAAGAAGTCATCAGAAAAAGCAGGGTTTGGAGTTTCCACTTTAGCTAAAATAGGTGGTGGCGGTGGAGTTGGAGGAGGAGGTGACCCAATGTTAAATGCGGCTGAGTTAGCCAATAAGCTTATGAATCAAGCGCAAGAAGTTAGGAAACAAGGTGTCAAAAAGCAAAACGAATTGGTAGAGGAGCAAAAGAGAACAACAGTAGCAATAAAAAATATGGGAAGAGTTGATCAATTCACCGTGATCCCAGCATAAGAAAATGCCAACAACAATAGTAGGAGAGAAATCAGTATTTGAAACAGTAGGAAGCTCTGTAGAGATAGGTGATTACAAAACACTAAAAGCTGTAGGAGCTACAGTTAACTTCAATGATACTTCATCGGGGGTAACCTTTGCTAAAGATTATTTTAAGTCGGGTACTGTATTTGGTGATTTTGCAGGAGCGTCTACGACTAAACAGGATGGTGTTGCATCTGGAAGTGTAAATTACAAAACAACAAGTGATGAAGTTATTTATACTATGAAATATAATACTTCATCTGAGCCTATAGATACTCATCCTGATTTTGAAAAGTTTGCTGGAAATGGAGAGCAACCACTTCATGGAGCGCAGTTTGAAGCAAATGGTGTATTTAGAAAGTTTTCACATAAATTAGCTGCTGAAGAAGTGGGGACTTTATCATTGGATGGAGGTGAAAGCTTTACTTATCCTGTTCGTAATGCAAAAGGAGAAGCAGCAGTAGAAGGAGATCAAAATTGGTTCTCTGGAGTTTCATCTTACTTGGAAACATCTGGAGTTTGGACTAAAAGCTTTAAGTCTTCACGTGCCCCAACACTTGCAGGGTTAGGGAAGATAAGCACCCCAGATGGAAATTGTCCCGTGATAGAAGGAAGGAATTGGCTGTACACTGGATTTACCGCTAGTTTCACAAGTCCAGCAAAGGGAGACCAAAATCGTACTATAAAAGGTGACATTACAATGGAGTGGACTCTATCGGGAAGACGAGGATGGGATAATGATATATATGGAGTGTCAGCCCCAGAAGGAGGTGATGATGTTCCATTGAATTCAAATGAAGCTTTTGATGGAATAGATGCACATCAAGACTTACAGGGAGAAGTACTAAGGCCAGGCCTTAATGAATAATGGCAATACAAGATAATTTAGAATTTAAGATAGTATCATCTACAATAAATTGGGATGAACAGGGAATAGCTAATGCTTCTTTAGTAGCAACGATAGGTAAAGACCTAGCTGTAGCAAAAGCATTGTCAATGCAAGCGCATCCAGATTACCCTTATATGCTAAGAAGTGGAGGAAGGGTTACAGCTCGAGCAGATTGTTTATCAGAAATAACACTAGAGTTTACTGGAATTGATCCAAACCTAGATGGGCAAGTCACTACTAATATAAGAGGTGCTATGTCCACCGAACCTATAGATACGCATCCTGATTTTGGAAATGGAGATATTTTTGTGCAGGATGGATGGGCTGCAGATTTCGACCCACAATTCAATGAGGATGGAAGTTTTAAAGCTTTTCCTCCTAAAATATCTATACTTGATCCAGATGGGGGGCCTCTTGATTTTATAGATGCAGCAAATCCAAAAGCAGGAATAGAATCATATCTAGAACCGACTGTAACTTTTGAACAAAGCAAAATATTTGCAGTGCAGAGTAAGCAAAAATTGCAGGAGCACTGCGTTAATCTAGGAAAGATAGATAACAGTTGGTTTACTGGTGATGGAATACCAAAACCGCCTACACCCTTGGGTGATAATGGCAAACTTAGAAATTGGCTACTTGTTTCTGCTGGGTATGAAGCTATAGGAAAGGGAGGAAGGGTTACCAAAATGTGGAGATTGTCAGGAAGAAGAGGGTGGGATGACTTAATTTATGGAACCGCAAGTAGTGCAACATAGAATATTATGCCCGAAGGAGAAAAACAAACACAATCGAAGTATAGAAGTCTTGGAAGAATACAATCTTTAACTTCTCCTGCTCTAGCGTCTTTTCTTAATAGAATAGCAGAAGAGGTAGAAAAAGTGCCTCCGAGGAAGCAAATAAGAGTCGGAAAAGGATTATTTATAGATGATGATGAGTATACAACAACAATTAGAATGGGTGCTAACCCTTCTCCTCCAGAAAGGTTCTATCCATTCAAGCTATTCCCTCATGGGGGGGCACAAGATCCATTAAAAGTAAGAGTGTTCTATGGCACTATAGATGGCAATGTGCCTGTGATTAAAGTTAACAACAGCCCGATAGCAATCCATGATGATTCCGATTCAAATATAGGGCTTCCATATGTAGAGGCAGAGGAAGAAGAAGGAGAGTATGTAATATACTTAGCCTTTACTCCAAATGATCCATGTACCACAGACAGTGAAGTGGTTACAACTGCTCCTGAGATTAAAATAACAACCAAACCAAAAACAACAGTTGGAGACAACAGTCGAGGTGATGGCGAGGATCAAGTGCCAGAGGATACAAATTCATTAGGTCATGTAGAGATTGGAAGAGTCACGGTGGTAAAAGTAAAACAGACTGCAGTCATTAGTAAAATACACCAATCAGTAACACATAGTTTAAAGCACAAATCATGTGGGGTGTCTCATTTCTTCTGGGGAGTGTAAATGGCAACTAATAACATTAAAAAGGTCAATGCGACAGTGCAAGGCACTGGAGTGAGTCTAGAAAAAAGCTCAGAGGATATACCCGATAAGATTGTAAATGAAGTTGGTTATGCTGATAATCTCTTCAAAGATTTCTCTGACCCTGATCCTGAGAAGAGTAGGGATTTTGAAAGCATGATCCATTGCTGTGATAGAATTCCATATTTAGACCAAACAGGAGGCATTGAAAGTGTAAATACAATACCGACATTTCCAACATATTCTACATGCGCAGATAAATATGAGTATATCCACCCATGTGGCTGCCCTCAGGTTTTTTTATGGGAGTGGCATCAGGGGAATAATTTAATGAGGGTTTATCATGAAGCAGAAGGAGAGTCCAATTACAAAGCTCATGGCACGCCAGATAGTCACCCAGATTATAATGGAAGTAATGCCGCAACAGATTCAATGTTTGGACAAAGCGGAGCTAGCGGTTTCTGGAGTCTAGGTTCACCTACTGATTCAGATAATAGTAATGGGAGTAGTTATGCATTGAGATGCGATAATCTTCATATAGAGTGCGAATATCTTGTATGTGTAGTATTTACAATGGAAGACGCAGACACAAATGATGGATCGACTTTTCATGGAGGAGCACATCTTATGCGTTTCAAAGCTGATAGTTGTGTTCAGTACCTTGGAGGAGCAGCAGATGGAACGCATGCTGGACAAGATCCTCACCCTAGAACTTTCCCTGACGATGGTAGTGGAAGCACTCAACTTATAGACTTTCCTGATGCCTTTGGAGGGGATGATGCTTATGCGAATATAAAAGGATTACATATTCAAATGACTGGAGTTCCAAAAGGAAGAAGTCAGTCAGATGCGAGCTTTCTGCAAAATGACACAGATGCAGGATGTAAGCAGTAACTATATATTGACGAAAAGGTCAAAGTCACTGATTGTATAGGAGGCAGTAGTACGTAAAACTGCAATCATATTAACAATCAAAATTTAAGAAAAATGGAATATATAGTAGAAAATTGGGATAACATCGCAGCCATAGCATTACAAGTTGTAGGAATTGCAGCATTGATTGCAACAATGACACCAAATAAAACAGACAATAAAATTGTAGATGCTGTATCTAAAATAATAAATCTCCTTGGAGCAAACTTTGGTAAAGCAAAGAATAAATAATAGTGAGATGGGTTAAGCTAATAGTAGAAGCATTAGTAAAAATATTAACTATATTCGCAAATAATGCCAAACGAGACGAACAAACTGCAAAAGATGCTGATGCTGTTCCTAGTGATTTGCGTGAGCGTTTTAAGCAAAGGGTGCGTGACACCATCAAAAAAAAGTGAAGTAATTTTCGTTCCTCAAAGCAACGGCATGGTAAGACTAGCAGAAGACGTGACAGGTCACGTTTATATTTATAAAGAAAAAGGCTGGGTTCGCACTGAGGGCAAAGTAAAATTACCAGCAGGATGGTATGCAGGTAGCCTAGAAGATGAAGGATATGAGTGAAGAAAAGTCAGATGGCATAAAGCCGATAACGAGAGTTCACGCTTTCTTTGACATAATGTTCAAGATAGGCACCCCTTTAGGGTTGGTGCTTGTGGCATGGATGGGTAGTCAATTCGCCACTAAAAGCGAGGTTGATGATCTCAAGGTTAAGGTTAGTGATATCGAGAAGGTGCTTGCGGTGATGGTAGAAACAAACAGAGTTAATGATCGTCAGGATGAAATTCTTGATGACCATGAAAGTAGATTGAGAAAATTGGAGGGTAAATAATGTCATATTCATCAACTGTAAAAAGCAGCACAACAGATATTTACTATGTGCAAATAAATTCTGATGATCCAAGTACAGCAATCAGCAATTCTGAAGGATCTACTGCACAATCCACGATTCCTATAGTACAAGGTGATAAAATACAAATTAGGTTTTACTTAACTGAGTATGATTATAATACTGGGGTGCTTACACATGGAATAAGCCTTGGAAGTGGTGGTGTCTTAAAAGGTGGTATAAGAAAATCAGATGATGCTACGCAATTAGTAGCCAATCAAACCTTCACTAAGGTCGAAGAAAGTGTAGAAAAGAAACAAAGCTATTTCATATCTTTTTCCAAAGATATTAATAATCTAGCAGGAAAGTATTTCACAATAGGGAGAAGAATTGGTGATTTTGAATTAGATAGCAGTATTCCATCGCAAACTGCATCAACAAACACTGGTTCATCTTCTGGCGTATTGTCACAAACCGATTCGCCAGTGGCCGATGGAGACGCCATAAAGTTTATCTATAGTGCTGCAGGAAATTATAATGAAGCGCCATTTGCAACTCAGCAAGATTTCTATTATGTAAGAGATAGAACCACTACCACTTTCAAAGTGGCTGCAACGTCTGGTGGAACAGCTCTAGTGCCAAATGTAACGGGTGATAATGAGTATCAGGTATATAGAACTTTTAATAGAGATGAGGAAGTAATTGATGCCTTTTGGTTTAATGATACAGGAGGGACTAAAACAACTACTGCTCCGACTATAGCTTATAATGCTACTCGTATCGATATCAATGCGACGACAGCACCGACTAATCTTGCAGATTACCCAGCCAGAAAAGCTGCTTTAGCCATCGCTCAAAAGCAGGGATTCTCTCAAACAAGCACAAGTACCTATGCGCAAATAAATTCCACAATCGCTGGAAAAGTTCAGCACGTTGCAACGAGCAGTGATACTAGTAATATTGGCATATCAGTCCAACAGCATGGGGAGAATGCTGTTTGTTATTATGAGGCGGTTTTCGACACAACAGCTCAAGCAGCTGCAATAAACACCGCACTAGGTACAGCAGACAGCTTTACCGCCAAGTTGGTTTTGTTTATAGAGGAATCCTCTCGTATTAAGACAATCGCTCAACAGGATGTGACAATCCATAGAGACTTTGGTTCTTAATATATTAAGCTCCCCACATTGCTCTAACTCTAAACATCTCCGATCTAATCCAATCGTATATCTTCCCGTTGCTGTCTTTGTATTGCAAAGTGAATGAAATATATTCGTTAAAGTTGCTGCGTATTGGATTAAAAGGTCGGTACCAAAGGAATTCTGGATCTATAATTCCGTCTTGATCTACTTGTTTTACTTCGACTATATACCATACAGGTCGGTCAAAAGTTGAATCTGAGATCCATCCGAGTGAAATTGAGCCGCTGAAAATATCATGCTCAAGTGTAACCTCAGGTAAAGGAGGTGCTGTTCCCCAATGATCGTCTGCTTGAATTGTTGTGGGAATACAAAATAGCAGGGCTGAATACAGCCATCTCACATCAATGCTCCTTGGGAACTCCGTTATATAATTTAGACATTACCTTATCCATATCCATTTCTAGCATACCTATCTTTAAATCTTGCCTTACATCTGATGGCAAAGATCCAGAACCCCACTTACCTGCGGGCCAAAGTTTAACAAACTCTGAATTCTCATTAACGTCTTTGGCAATCATTTGGATTTGAAAATCATTGTGCTGTACATCTGATTGCAATTTAGATGCCCACCACACAATGCCAGCAGCTTGAACTACTAGACCAATCCCCAGTGATAATAAAGTTTTCGTATCCATTGTGTATTATGTGAAACCAATAGACTGTACGCCATACACTAATAAGTGCAGACGTGACAGACTATGTGGCTCGGTTGTACTTATTCTGCACCAGTTATATCAAGACCAATACAAAACTTTGGAGGGATTGGGGTGGCTTTGATGTCCAAGCTAACCCTTGAGGCAGGGTCGGTGAATGGAATAGGTACACTAGCACCTGTATCAAGTGTATTGCAGGAAACCCCGCATGCTAAGACTGATACGGCTCCAAGAAGAATAATTATCTTTTTCATTCTCTAAAGTACCAAAATTATTAGATTTGCCAAATAGAAAGAATTAGTTTATGTATTGACGCAAGATGGCTACAAAAAACGAAAAGACCCTCAACAAATCCAAGGTAGGAAGAAAGAAGCTACCAATCGCTAACAAAAGGAGAATGTATTCTACTAGATTGCACCCCAAAGTTATAGATGCTTTAAATGCCTTGAAGATCAAAAGAGGAGAGCCTGCGTCTAGAATCATAGAGAATCTGATTATAAAAGAGGTAAATAGATTAGGATTGTGAATTAAAGTATTGACATTAATAGGATGGGGTGTATAATCCCATTATGAATAAAGTATTTGTATATGGAACTCTCCAGAAGGATTTCGGAAATCATAGATGGATGGAAAACGCAGGAGGAGTTCTTCTAAGTAAAGCCGTAACAGAAGATTGCTATCCCTTAATTGTAGAAGGGTTGCCGTATTTAATAGATAAAAAAGGTGAGGGTGAAAGAGTTCATGGAGAACTTTATGAGATCACTGACATAGGACCACTGGATTGCCTAGAAAGCCATCCCTCATTCTATGAGAGAAGAATCAGAAATGTTGAGGTAGAGAATGGTTCACTTATCCCTGCTTGGGTGTATTTCCTAAATAGCAAAGATATGTGGTGGGAGGATAAAGATCATAAATACTGGTCTTCTTATTCAGAAGCTAGACAAATGCCAGTAAGCACATACTAATAACTAACTATACGAAACGAAATGAGTAAATCAGAGCCAGAAATAGTAGAGTTCCCATATGACGATAAGGTGTGGAGATTTAGTCCGACCTATTCAATCAAGCAAGATGGTAAGTTCTGGATGCAGAAAAATGGAATACGCAGGAGAGCTTGGTCGACAAGAGAGTCAGCAAATAATGCAATATTAAATTGGAGGATTAGAAATTGCTAATATGAATATATTTGTATTACATAAAGACCCCTATCAAGCTGCTTATCAGATGTGTGACAAGCACGTTGTTAAGATGATTCTAGAGTCTGCTCAGATGTTATGTTCTGCTTTTCCTAATGGAGATGCCCCATACAAGAGAGCGTTTTATAATCATCCATGCACTAAATGGTCTAGAAAATCACTCCAGAATTATCATTGGCTTCTAGATCATGCTAATGGATTGCTCGATGAGTATAGCGATAGATATATAAAATTCCATAAGTCAGCAAGTGCTATCAAGTGGTGTGAAGAGAATCATGGTATTCTTAATCTACCCAATATTGGTTTAACCCAGTTCGCTCAAGCTATGCCAGATGAGTATAAGAATGATTGTGCTGTAAAAGCCTATAGAGATTATTATAATGGAGAGAAAGCTCATTTTGCTAAATGGGATAGACAAGACAGGCTACCACCCAAGTGGTTTATAAAAAAAGAAGCCGCATAATTAATTTATTAACTATAAAACAAAACGAAATATGATTATATCAACACCCGCAGATCTACTTCAAATGTCAGAGGGAGCAGTCCCAGAGGCGATCACTGGAGTATTAACCAATCTTCAAGCTAATCCTGTATCGGGAGGAGAGGGAGATAAGAAATATAAATTCCAAAATGCTACACTTACGCAGGATGGATCAAGCATTAGAATTGTATTCTCTAGTAGAGATGATGTGCCTCAAGACCTTGTGGGTCAGCAGATTATTGCTAAGAGTAGAAAGAATGACAAAGGGCTTTATGGTCTAAAGCGTAAGAAGGGCAGAGAGTACCAAGGTCAAACTCCTCCAGAGATTTGGGTGTTTGCAGGTGCAGAGTTATCTGTATCAGGTGGTTCACCAAGTAGTGAAAGTGCTGTAAGTCAGCCTTCAACTCAGTCTCAGGCAAGCACTGGAGGTTCCTATGAGGATGCCAAGAAGAGCTTTGTAAAGATGGGTAATACCATGAGTATGTGCTATGACGCTGCCCTTTGGGTTAGTGAAAAGCAGAAAGTTAAGAATGGGTTTGAGATGACAGAAGCTCAAGTTCAAGCAATCGCTTCAAGTTTCTTCATCAAGGCAGATAGGAATGGGATAGTAGAAAGAATGCCTGCAACACCCATTGAAGCAGCTTAGTTAATGAATTTGAAATTTAGGAATAGAGTCGAGGGAGAGCCTCGGACGAGGTCAATGGGGGGGATTTTGAATTAGTGTTTTTCCTCCTCTCAGCCTGTATGAACACCTAAATTTCTCTAAATAAAACGATATGAGTCAGAAAAGAATAAGCAAGTTGTGGATAGATAATCTCAAAGGTAGGCATAAGGAGATACATTTTGATAAAAACACAGTCTTTTGTGGAAAGAATGGAAGCGGTAAAACCTCAGTGTTGGATGCGATTAAGTTAGCTCTTTTGGGGGAACACGATGATTTAGGCAAGCAAGGAAAGAGCCTAATGCAGTTGGGTTCAAATAATTCAAAGAGTGAAATAAAATTATTCTTTGAAGATGGTGATACCTGTAAATTTACTATTGAGCCTAGCGGTAAGACCGCAAAGACTAATCATGTAAGTGAAGTTAAGCCTGACCCATCACTTAGATTGAATTTATGCCCAGAAGAGTTCTGGGGAAAGGGAGATACAGCAAGAATGGAAACACTGCTCCAGATGTGTGGTGACAGTTCTCTTGTAACCAAAGAGTTCGTATCTAATTGCATTAGGAGAGTCAGAGTCAGCGGAATGACAACAGAAGGAGAGGATAATGACCTTGATGATATTAATTCATTGGCTGATTTAGCAAGCGAAACCATTATTGATGGAGATATAGCCTCTCTTGCAAAGTTGGAGAAGTTATTGGCAGAAAGAAGAGCGGAAAGAAATAGAACTCAAAAGCATTTAAAGGCGGTGGCGAATGACCTCCTAGATGATATACCTTTAGTTCAAGTCACTGAGGAGGAAACCAATGCAGTTCATGAGCAGATTCATGATTTGTTATCTGATTCAGAAAAGATAGGCAAGAAGATAGCTAAAGAAGAAAGGGATATGGCAAGAAGGGATGAGTTGCTTGATATTCATATTTCAATCTTGGAAGCTCAGAATCAGCAGGAGATAGATGATTTCCTTGAGGTTAAAGAAAATGGAGTGGTTGGTTATACTGTTCCTAATGATGAAAAATTAGAGTTAGCTAAAGAGGCGTTGTCTTCAGTTAAAAAGAAGATAGAGAAGTTGGTGAAAGTGAAGTCTCCAGAATATACAAGGCTCGTAGATGATTCACCTCCTGATGGATTCATGTATAGAGTGAAGGGTAATGCTGTATTTACAGGAAGTTCCTTTGCTTTGGTCAATAATACTGTTTCTTGGTCTGAGGATGGCTTATATGATGATGTAGGGAATGATGTGGGAGAAAACAAGGGAGAGTTGTCCGAGTTGCAAATAACGCAAAATAAGCTCGAATCGGATATTAATGAGTTAGAAGAGAAAAATAAAGCTACTCAGGCTCTCTCTGATAAAGACGCAAGATTCCTTGAGGAGAACATGGAAGTCGATTTCCAAGCGAGAATAGAAGAACTTAATTCCGAAAAAGAGACCCTTTCTGTAAGACTAAAAGAACTCCAAGGGGAAATGTATAAGATCGTGAATATGAGGGGTAAAAGCGAGCTAAGGAAGGAGACAGAAACGAAGTTGGGGGTAGCGGAGAGAAAGTGCAGTGTCATTAAATCAATACTCTCCACGATAAGAGATATGCAGAAGGATATAGTATCTTCTGCTGTAGATGATGCATTAAATGTAGTAAATACAGTGACTTTCGACATTATTAAGGAAAGAATAGGGTGGGATGGAAAGAAAATGGGCAGGACGCTAAGTAATGGAGTGTGGGTGCCGATAGATACATTTAGTGGTGCAGAGAAAGCTGTCACTCAAATGGGTCTAGGGGTAGCTTTAGCAAATCGGAGTAATTTTCGTCTGACAGTATTAGATGAGATTTCGAGACTAGATAAGGACAATCAACGCCAATTATTCCGCAATCTGAATGCACTATTGGCTCAAAATCGGCTAGATCAGTACATAGGCTTCTGTATAGAGGCACCAGAAGACTCTGATATCGATGTCATTGAGTTCGAGAAGAAGTAAATAAAGTTAAATCGGTATACAGTTTACAGCAATAGTACAGACAACCATCATGTTTATCAGAATGCAAAGCATTCGGCGAAGCCCAACTCAGATTCCAAAATCGGAAATAAGAACTCCCACAGGGAGAATACATATAGACGAGGGGTTAGCAAATAAAAGCATAGGTACCCCCATAGAGAGAAACCCATTTACAGCAAGCACTCCCATACCCATCACACCCCATTTACAAAGCAACCTACAGCAAGCATCCTACGACCCATCACATATAGAAAGAACGGGGCATTTACAAAACAACCAAACAGAGCAAAGCAAAATGAGGCTCGCGAGCAGAACAGAGAACGACCAAAAAGGGGTCAAACGTCTCAAAATGGCAACTGAAGCTAGCGGCGGAAGGCAGAACCAGCCTGAAAAGCTGGGCGGCGAGACAAAAATGTGTAGGTTATTACCTGCGGCGGCGGCGGAAATGGCAAAAAAGGCTGGAATCGCTGGAAAAAAACCAACGAGCTGGGACGGCGGTCCGCTTCGGCTATATATAATTGAACAGCAGCTAACCCCTGACGGGCAAATGAGAATGAAAATTTAAAATAAGACGGCGTTACAAAATATGCCAAGTTATTACCTGCTTAACAACAACAAGAAAGAATAAAGAAAATGCCAAGCAACCATGTATCCAACGAGCCATACCACGACTGGCTGAAAGAACAGAGCAAAAAACGAAGCAAAGACCGAGTAGCTGGCATCCAGGCAAAACCAAAACCAGACGGGGGATGGACATTGACTTTGGATGTAAAAGGCGATGACGACCTACCAGTTGTCTTGAGAGGGCTGACTGATTGGCTCAACGCTTATGCTGACCGAGGGTAATTGCTACTATATAGCTAAAAAAGATAAAGTTTTTTGATTTAATGTATTGACATTAATTAATAGGTGTATTATAATCTAGTCAGGTAGAATCAAGACGATTCGCCAGAACTAAACGAAACGAAAATCAATATGCCTATAAATCCATTATTTAATCATCTACCCGAGGAGTTTTCTAACTACGGAGGTAAATGCCCAACCTATATCAGACCGCTAAGTAATTTCACTTTCGGTGCTGAGTTCGAAGCTCTTTTGCCTAGATTAGAGAGCACATCCGATAATGCCGATGTACGTAATACCTATGTTAATGGTTATCATTCCAGAAACCCTAGCCCAACCGATTGGTTGCCTAGATATGTAGGTGGCTCAGAAAATGGCAGAATTTCCTATGGATCGACTCATTGTGAAAGCGATTCAAGTGTCCGCACTAGCCGTCATGGTTTCACTGGTGTCGAGTTTGTGACTCCTGCCGTTAAGGGTGCCTTAGGTGTTAAGTATATCTGCGATGTCGCTGATAAGCTTAGAGAAGAAGGCTGCCGAGTGAATGCCACTTGTGGTCTTCATCTTCACGTTGGCCTTAAAGGTATCGTAGGAAATGCCAAGGTCGACGACGTTGTCGCTTTTCTCGCTCAGCTTAATAAGTTGGTGCTGAATTTTCAAGATGGGCTTTATGCTCAGACAGGAACCCGTAGAGACCGCAATACTTATTGCCGACGCCATAACGAGAATGAGAATCTAATGGCTGTAGCCAAGACAGTTGGTGATAAGTCCAAGGGCTCTAAGGATCAAAACGATTATACTCGCCTATGGGATTATGCTGAGAGATATCGTTGCCTTAATCTCCGCAATCTCAGCCGTGGAATGGGTAATGGCAAAGCGACGTTAGAGTTCCGCTTCCCTGCAGGTACGCTGAATACCGATAAGATCGCCATGCACTTAGCGACGATCGTATTCCTCTGCCGATTGGCTTGGAAGACCCGTCACACCAAGGCTGACTCAGTCACTTGGAATCTTAATAAGGGGTATCATAAGAATGCCTCTAAGGCAGGAGTGAGAACGCTAAAAGTTCTGCTTAGGAAGATGAACTCTGCTAAGCAGGGCAAGTATCTCAAGTATGAGTCCACTGTCTTCGCTGATAAGTGGGATTCTATGCAGGAGACTGCCTTGAGAATGGCAGAAAAGTATGATAATAGGGCGTAAAATAAATTAAATAAATTAGTTGTCTTATTGTCCATCTATGATATAATATAATTAATGAACCCCCTCTAGGAAAACCCTAGGGGGGACAAAAACAAAACGAAACGAAAGGATAAAAAATGTGTTTAGCAATTTATAAACCAAAAAACAAGGAGGTAGCCAAGTCACGACTTCAGGAGGCCTTCAGAAGAAACCCCCACGGCGCAGGTATCGCCTATGCCAAGGACGGCCAAGTAATAATCAAGAAAGGCTTCTTTAGCTTTGCCAAGTTCTGGAAAGCTTATAAGAAGATCAGGACTAGCAGAGCAATGCTGATTCACTTCAGGTGGGCTACCCATGGTGGACACACCACGGAGAACTGCCACCCATTCAAGATCAATGGACACACGGCGATGATCCATAACGGAGTTATCGACCGAGTACGAGTTGACGATGATGGCAGTGACACCTCCAACTTTGTGGACAGGATACTCGGACCGATAGTCAACTCCCACCCAAGCTTCATTCATACGAGCCACGGAAAGAAAGTTATTAACCTAGCGATAGGTGAAAGCAAGGTGGTAGTCATGAGCGGAGATGGCAAGGCTGTTCTCTTTAATGAGAAGAAAGGCCACTGGGACAAAGGCGTATGGTATTCCAACCATAGCTATCAGCCAAGAAGGGCCCCAAAGTACACAAGTTTTAGTACCCAAGGGTACGGGACTTATTGGGGTGGTAAGAAGTCTAAGAGTAAGCCCAAGGTTCATTCTAACGAGATAGTGGGTGGAGGCTATACTGATCCGCACGCTAGTAACCGAGGTAAGGGCAGAAGTTGGATCGACGACTTGGAGGATGCGACTGCGGGAAAGCGATAGGGGCGGAAGCCCCCACGCCCGCAGAAATAGATGCCCCATATTGTGAGGATTACCTGCCGATGGAATTGGACTTTAGCCCAGATCTAGGCGAAGTTTATGAAGGGCTTGACGCCTACGAGGGCTTCAGTTTAGATGAGTAATAGCATGAAGGATATCGAACAGGGATTACAATGGCTTAAGAGGCAGTCAGAGTTCGATAGGGATCACCAAGCAATCATGCTAGCTTGTTCAAGAGAGCGTTACCTATGGACAAGCTATTCTACCATAGAGAAGCGATCAGGCTTAAGTGACCAAGATTTGCACGACACGCTTCATTACCTATGCAAGATAGGCATACTCTATATCTTCATTACCGAGGATAAGCCACGGAAAGTTTTCTTCGCTTTGCGAGAGCGAATCGAGGAACATGGCGGGGGTTTCATGGAGCCTTAACCATGAGCGGTGGTGCCTTTCGTGGAGTTAGGCATCGCCGTATTTTTACGGACGGCAGTCTCGCCTCCTAATTATTACCTACAGTTACCCGAACCTACGAAAACTGCGGGAAATCGCTCGAAAAAAAAATTAACGTAAATACACAAAAAAGACTTGTCTAGTTGTCCATCTATGTTATTATAGTCATATGAACGAACTAACTCATTTAGAACATATAAAGAAATACATCGAAGCGACTATGCCCGCAGATGTCATAGACGGAGCGTATGACCAGAGATGGAACGTAAGCGGAAAGGGCGGAGGACACAGGTGGCTCCAGTTTTACTTACAAAAGCACTGGACTGGCGAGGATGCTATTAAGGCCGTAGAGGTCGCCATAGGGAAGCCGAATTCAATTAAGCCTTATACGAGAGGTAAGTATACCTATAATGAGGGTGTAATCGGTGCTAGGTCACTTAATGAGTTCATAAAAGACTGGCTAGCACCTTATTTGTGGGAGTTCGGATATGATCACAAGCATAGAGATGATGAGCCTATAGAGCCTATTGACTTAAATGATATAGAGATTCTTTTACCAACCCTAGTAGTACCAAGCATATAAAAACCATGATTGAGCACATTACATACAAAACAGAAGTGGCCACAAGCGAAGGAACTTTCAAACTTAGCTTTGGCGGAGACGATTACGTAGGGCACTACGAAGGAGTTATCGAAACCACAGAGGAACACAACTCAGAGTTTGGATACATGGGAGTTACAAACCAAGACATTATAGAGGAATCCATACATATTGTTAGCGAAGCCTCAGGAGTAGAGAACCTAGTGTGCCGAGATGAGCACGCAGAGATATACGAGTGGGTCTACGATAATGTGGAGGTTAAGGATATCTGGAGCAATAGCAGATGGGAGATAAAGGAGCCTATGCCTAAGACCATGATGGCAAAGTACTTGCTAAGTACCAATAAGGTCTATTTCCCCTACGGATATTTAAATTCAATTTAATTCAATTAAAGTATTGACACTAATACATAAGTGTAGTATAATAGAATCAGTTCTTTGAAATAACCAATTTAATTTTAATTAGCCAAGGTAGGGAGGGAGGAATCCCGCTTTACCCACTTTGGGCCGCAAAACTTCCCTAGCAATAGGGATCAGAGGAGGATGAGAAGAACCTCGGGTCTGGCGCACAGGGCCAAAGCTAATTAGAGTTACCCCCTCTAGGGACAGACGATACGTGCAGGGAATTACAAGATAAGGCCCCATAGCGATAAGCTGTTTCCCTACAGGGGGAGACCATTTACCAACACAGTAGCCCCGCAGAGGGTTACCTACCGCTTGGGAGGTGTAGCACCCAGTTCTCTGATTGCTGGGAGATATAAGTGAGCAGACTGAGTTACACGGCATATGAAACATCAGTTATGCGGAGGCAGTTATTGATCTGCCTTGACGTTCATCACTTACATTGTTGCTACATCTCCCTTTTTTTATCTTTTTCTCTTGTCAACCATCTATAATGATGTATAATGCGATCATGAACGAATTAAATAAATCAACTTATGAGGCCCTTGTGGGAGAATATGAAGAGCAGCAAATTGTATTGGCGGATGAGTCTGCTGATAAGGAGATGATGGAGGACATGGAGCTACTTTACAATGACCCAGAGAAAATCTGCGAGAGTGACGAAGAGGATGATCCTTATGAGGATGTGCTATAGGAGCGAAGGATTCACGGGAGGGGCTAACGCCTCTCCTTTTTTTTTGCGTTGGTGGGAAGGTAGGAGTAGGAACCACTTCGCCAAAAGGGGTAGTATCTTTTTTCCGCTTGCAAAAACAAACACTATAAAAATAGGGAAATGGTAATGTTGGAGTAGGAATAACCTCGCCTTCGACATAGCAAAAAGGGTAGAAAAGTTATTTTTACGAAGAGTTTCTTGACTGCCTGCCGCTGGAGCGCCTGAATCCGCAGCTGAAAATTAGCGGGCAAAGATCCACAAGAGACGGCCAAGGGCGATAGATTTTTTAGCCGCCAAATTATTACCTACAACAAATCCCCGCTTAACGACGGCAACTCCCTGGCTATTTTGCCTGCGACATAGCATTTGAGGCCAATAACATAGCAAAATCCACCTTGTAACGAGTTGGTGCCCAGTCGATTAAAGCCTTTGTCATTTTTTAACAATTTACGTACAAATTGTTCGCTTTTTAAATGTTATTTTTTTCCCCATTTCCCCATTTATTATTTGCTATTGTTGTCCATCTATGATACTATGCGACTATGAACGAAATAATAGACTTAGAAGAATTGGAAGAGGAGTTCTTAGCAACCCGTCCAGAAACTACAAAGATATTGGAGGCTCACAATCCAGAGCTTACCAAGGTAATACATATGGAGTATATCCTAGACCTAGGAGAGAGAGGGATTGTAAGATCCTTTGAGTGGAATGATAAAGATGGGCTGACTCTTGAAATGAAACCAAATTGGAGGAGATCAATAGCATGTTTATAGCACTTACAGTATTCATTGTTTCAGTCGCCTGCGTATTAGTAGGCATAGTTGCCAAGATAGCCGATAAATATAAGTGGTTGGATTAATTGAAAAAAAGATAAAGTTTTTCTTGATATGTTGTCCATCTATAGTATTATATAGCCATGAACGCAATAATAGATACTTTGAGTTACATCAACTACAAACACAATCGGGAGCTAAGCCCCCACATCACCCCAGATAGATGGGCGTTGGTATACGGAGAAGCCGAGGTAAAGGAGATGGAGAAAGCCTACACGCAGGAGCTACTAGGTGAAGTCTTCTCAGATGATTCAATCCCATATAACGTAGAAGGAGGAGAATAAAATGACTATTAAAGATATAATTTCACTAGGATCAGATGGGCCAAGAGCCTATGCATCATTCAATCCCGCACACCTCAAAGAGCTTCACGATAGAGAAGTGGAGGCCCAAGAGCCAGTCGAGGACCCAGTAGAAGAGCCAAAGAAGATCATCATCGACAATGTTGAGTTGGATGGCATAGATACAAGGGATTACCCCGACTTCGTGGATGCATACATCGTCTCATGTTGCATCAATGGGAAACCCGCCACCGATGAGGAGATAGATGAGCTAAACGAAGACTCAAGTTTAATTCACGAGTTGGTCTGGGAACATCTGTTTTAATGAGACAGGTAGTCAGGGAGATAATGCCCAATAATATGCCCATGGTGCTTCAGTGTGAGGTGTCAGAGAAGGGGAATATATTACTTAGCAGTATAAGGATAATTCCGCTTACACCGTGCATGGAATGTGAAGAGTGCCAGAAGGCGGAAATGGATGGGGAGGATATGCCGTTGTCTTGCGCTAAATTCGGGGAACCGATGCCTTGCCCTAATGAGGAGCAGAATAAAAAATTAGCTTTACGTTTACATACCGTGTTGAAACATTAGAACAATGGATATACCGCACATATCTGCCTCCAGCCTCAAAACATGGGATACATGCCCACTGCAATTCTATGCAGACAAAGTATTAAAGACTCCCCGTACTGAGCCGCACGACTTAACAAAGGTTGGCAGCGCAGTCCACCTTGCATTCGAGAGATCAAAGGATTCGGGAGGTACAAGCGAAGCATTACCAGAAGCGTGCGAGGAGAGCGGGGTTGTCTCTGACGATTACATTAATATGGCGGACGAACTTACTAAGACATGTAATGATTGGGGTTGGTGGGATGGAATAGAGGATCTAGACCTCTGCGAGCCAGAGCAAGAGTTTCTAATCGATTTAGGTGATGGTGTGAAGGTAAAGGGGTTTATAGATCGCCTAGACATTAAGGGCAATACCGCCACTATTCTCGACATCAAGACGCAAGCGAGGAAGTTTACCGTGGACCAGTTACGCGAGAATTTGCAGGCCGACATATACAACCTAGCAGCTAGAAAGCTTTTCCCGCAAATCCAAGGCCCGATCAGGGTAGAGTTCTGGGTATTACGCCACGAAATACAGGCTGTCACGCGTACAGAGGAGGATGCAGCGAAGACTGAGGCTATGCTGCGAGACAGAGGAGGAGAGATACTTGCGTGGCCTGAGGACAAACATCCACCTGCAAGCATAGGAAACCACTGTAGATGGTGTAACTATGCTGATGAGTGTCCTGAATGGAACTAGGATTACAAAGCGAATTACAGCAGTCGAGACCGCCATTTATTGCCCGCCCCCCCACCTTCTCAGGCATGAGAAGAAAGCAAAGCGATTTACAGCAACCGAGCATGCCATTTATCCCGCCTACAGCAACCGAGCACACCATTTATTCGCCAACAAACATCGACATCGACCTCGACATAGCGCTGTTCAAATGAGTAGTGTTCAAATGAATAGTGTTCTGGAGAGTACGTGTTCTCCAGAGTAGTGTTCAAATGATCAGGGGTTTTTTAAGTGAATTAAGTAAATAGTTATCCCTCAAAAAAAGTAAATAATCGAGGTTATAATGATTATATAGATAGGTAAAAAAAAAGAAAAATACGAAGGTTTTTTAGTTGATTATCTTTGTTGTTCGTCTATAATGTCTAGATCAAGGGGAAAAAATCCCCAATTAAATCAGAAATAAATAA
>VTLG01004060.1_pt1 | contig 42648 bp, 67 predicted proteins | sample 4694571 | NCBI WGS metagenome assembly VTLG01 (sample SAMN12604809, study PRJNA352737) | marine metagenome | biome: ENVO:00000447; feature: ENVO:00000209|ENVO:00000569|ENVO:01000036; material: ENVO:00002151; isolation source: viral sequences binned using virsorter ...
TGAACTTCGCATAGTCCTCAATCATGGCAGCCTTCATCTTAGAAAGACCAGACAGAACCGATTTAGAAGCGTCTTTTACATAAACAGTCATTAGGCATCTCCGTAAATTTTAATGTAATCCTTGGCAACTTCAGCACCCATCTCTTTCAAGAGTGCTTCTTTCATGACCAGCGTTGCCTTCACTGCACGGTCATCACCCTCAACACGGAACTTCTCTAAGTTCGCATTGATTGCTTTCAACGCACCTTCGTAAGTCATGTCAACCTCTTTTCTCATCATCACTATACACATTATCGCATACTCAGGGGGTATTGTCAACAAGAAAATGCACTTTTTTGAAAGTTTTTTTAAGCAGCGATTTCCTCAATGAACGGGAGACACTTACGACTCCTTGAAGGATGCTTCAACTTACGAAGAGCTTTAGCTTCAATCTCACGAATCCGTTCTCTTGTCACCCAAAATTCATCTCCAATCGCCGCAAGAGTCGCATCAGGCACACCAATACCAAATCGACGGCGCAAGACCCTCTCTTCTCTTGGAGTCAACTTCGACAAAATCCGACTAGCAGCGGTCTTCAATTCAGCCTCAAACACTGCATCCTCGGGACTAGGCCCGTCATCAACAAGGTCATAAGCATACTCAAGAGGAATAGTCTCATATCCCTCTTCGAGTTCTTCCTCGGCAAGAATTTTGCAAATTGCAGTGTACCTTGAAGGATCAGTCTTACGAATAGTCCTCAAAGCAGCACTCTTTTCGGTCATAGAAAAAGTCCACATATCAACCTCTTTTCTCATCATCACTATATACATTATTGCATGCGAAACAGGGCTTGTCAACTAAAATCTTTCGGGAATCCAAGAAAAATTTACGTCATCCAGCCACCGCTCTGCACCTGTCTTGACTGATTTGATAGGGGGGAAGGGGGGTTTGTGTGACATTTTTATCACACCTGTAGGGACCTCTAGGACTTCCCAGAGGTCACCATGCTCACGAATACGGTTCTTACCGTGGTTCGTTTTACCTGTTAGCTTGATCATCATCTAAAATTTCATCCGGTCCATTTTCCAGTTCAAGAAAGCCAACCCCAACTTGGGAGAGAACTTCCACAACAACCGATTCAACTTGAAACCCAAAGTAGGAATCCGGTTACCTCTTGCGTCGAAAGACATTTTAAAACACCGCACTATCGTTGAAAGTGAACTTACTGTACTTCTTGTCGGCACCATTAGCAAAGATAATGATATCGTCATCACCAACCTCGCCACCGAAAATCACCCGATCATCGAAGACCTTGTGAAAGAAGTCAGGCTTACCGAAGACTTTTACAGCGGAGAGATACTCATCTCCCCGAAACCCTACAAAGTGTATGTCTCTCTTCATCATATTTACATAATTGCATGTTCAGAGAGATTTGTCAAGTTATTTTTTTGCAAATCTACCAGTTTTGGGTCTTTTTCTGCCCATTCTCACTTTGAAGCCAGAAGAACCCGGTAATCCACCTTTTGGTTTTGCTCCTGGCTGACCACCCATTCCTATGTTTCTTGCGGGGCGAAACTTGGTAATACCTCTAAGTTTCATCTCATTTTCAATCCACGCTTTTGCTATGGGATTATTCACTTTTCTCTTGAGTAGTCCTCTAATCTGTTTCATGACAGGGGTCAACACATCCTCTTCGGCATCGTTGTTATCTACCACCACAAAATTCCGTCTGAAATACTGACTGAATTTACCCATGTTGCGCTGAACCTCGTTCCATGCCCTAGTTGCAACATCTGCTGGCACTGTGCGTTCTCTTTTTGCGTTTCTTTCGAGTGCGGTATCAAGTGAGGTGTTCACAAATATCATATGAACGTCATATCCAAGTTGTTTCAGTTGTGTGGCTTGCTTTGCAATCTTATCATAATTTTTACCAGTGCCATCAATGATCAGACCGATACGTCCTTCAAGATATCCACCTTTACCTGTGGTAATGTCTCCCATTCTAGTTCTGGTCAACTTTTTTGCTCGATCCCGCATCTTGTCACGCTCTTCTTTCTCACGCTCTGCTTTCACTGTGGACATATCCATATCAAAACCGGCATCTTTGAGATACTTTTCAAAAACGTCATCAGAGTTGACAATACGCAATCCGGTGCCACCAGTGGTGGCCCTGACAACGTATGACTTACCGCTGCCAGGTCCACCCGCTAGAAAAAAGGCTTTGAATATATTAGGGTCTTGTAGACCCTCTTGCAAATCTTGGAAGTTCTTCATTAGCTTGTCCTATTAATTTTTGATAACCTGCCATTTTTATTATGTATTTATCATTCTCTGTAAGTGGAGAAAGTTGCTCTATTTTTCGTTCTTGAATTTGAAAGTTCATCTGCTTGATACGTTTTTTTCTGGATGACATTTTATCCTCCTTATTTTTATGATATGTTTTCATGGCGATAAAATTAATAGTCCTCCTTTCGTGTATTAGTCTTCGTCAATATTGTGATAAAAATTTTCTGTATCTGCCTCTGGTGGCTTTGGTTTATTCTCATACTCGTGGCTTTCTGCCACATCGTCTAGCTCCACAGCGAGGTCATCTCTAACTATCGACAGCACCATCTCATGACGCATCTCACCAAAATCAAAATCATGTCTGATTTTTTTGATTAAAAATTTACCATTGAAGAAAAAGTCCAGCCGCTCACTTTTCTCCGTTTTTGCCGCAGTTTGAGTTGGCAAGTTAAAGTCTATCATGTCACCCGCATTTACTAAGGTGTTACCATGCACCTCTATATTTGCAGTAATCCCAAATTCTAAATGTGCAAGCATAGACTCTCTTTTCTGCAACCACTTTTTTGTGTCGCCGCCAACAAACGGATAGTTCCCATTTTCTGTGTGGTGATAATTGATTGTGCCTTGATCATTTCCCTCGGTATCATGAAATCGTGCTGTTGGGACTAAAAAAGATTTGGCTGGAAAATCGCTGATGCGTCCTGTAGACTCTACTGGAGATGAATTCACAAGTGGAAAACTACTTCCTGGTTTTCCTTTTACTACGCTATTTGCATGAGGAATGCGAAAGAACTCATCTAAATAATTAAATTGTTGACGAGTTTGTTTTTTTGCAAACGTGTCATAAATTGTAAGATTTGACCCATATGCGCCAAGTCTCTGACTTACCAAAGTATCGCCATTTCCGACAATTTGATGACTGAGAATAGTACTTAAATCCTCAAACACATTTTGAGGTTTAGAGCCAGGTATTGAGGTTGTGTATTGCATAACAGAATTGGCGGCATACATGCTTGCAAGACTTCTAAAATGAAACCCCTTCAAATCCTCATAAAACATGTACGGAGAGTTTAATCCATCTCTTGCGATAGCTTGTCTCTTGAGCATGTGAACCGCATGGACTGGTCGAATATTTGGAAACACCATCTTTTTTATGCCTTCACTTGGCTCAACGAACAGATTTTTTGTGATATCTAACTTGGACCTCATAATATTTTTGGCTATCTCTGAGCATGTACCCACGAAAGAGCCATTCAACTTGGTTCTCTCATTCTTTAACAACTCTGCACTGGAAACCTCTAGTAACACACCTTGCTGGCCATTACCAATATTATCCCTAGTTTTCATAGAGGTCACGACAAGCACATTTTTTGTGAAATCTATGATACCGTTTTCACCCTTCATGCCTGGAGTCCTTAATTTTAGTTTTATAAATTCCTGACCTATGATGGGACCAGTGGCAACAAGATTCACATGATCTACGAGTAGAATGCTCCCTGTGACGGCAGTGCTATCAATTGCCTCGAATAAATTAATGTGTAAAATGGAATTTAGCAAATCCAAAACTAAACCAGTAGAGGTTGTGATGCTTATGGCATCTACCTTAAAATCTCCAGCTTTTTGTATTGTCTCTGAACTTGCCTTAGCCATTAAACAATGCTTTCTTGCATGAGGTTTTCAAATTCTTCAACGAACAATGGCAAGTAAGATGGGTCTAGCAATCTTATTTGTGATTGTTCATTTCTCACATTATCTTCATAATCATAATTACTCACAGCCGTTGCACTGAAATCAGATGTAGTATCTGTGGTGCCTATGTCAATTTTCACGGTGGTATCACCAGACGTTTGTGAAATCTCAAAGTGATGTGTTTGAAATATAAGAGGAGTTGATGCGGCTGGGTCTGTAGGATATTTCTCTTCCAAGAAAGATAGCCATTGAGTGTATGACTTGGGCCACTGGTGATATCTATCCGTTATATTATTAATTAAAAGAATAACCCAGTGTAACTCCGAATCACCATACAGCTTGTGAGCAATAATTTCTGGTGTTTCGCCATCCTTCACATCATAGTAATCAAACACTAGAACATCCGCACTAATCTTTTGTCTCAAAGCAACTCTTCTCAACAGATTAGTTACAACTTTGAAATCAAAATTACCAGTGGCATCATACACGATGCTAGGAAAATTTGAGAAATACATTATTAGAAACCTTCTTGAATTAGTGACTTTGTAACCGTTTGCAACTCTTTAAAGTTTAGTGCCATAGTTGTTCTGGTGGGTGGCGCACCTCTTTCATTCTGTGTATGAAATGTCATCTTATCCCCACCATATGTGACATTAACACTTTCTAGATAGCACTCTCCTATTTTATGTAAATATGTATTTTCTTTTGACCCTGAGTAATATGCAATATCAAAAGTATTTGGAATGGTCATCTCAATTCCTAAAGCATCTGTATATTCTGGTGCGGCATTCTCTCTAAAAAGTTTAATGATGGCGTTTATTTCATCTGCTTCTTCCTTGGACGAGGGAGTAAACGTAAAACTGTATGCAAATTGTCTAAGACTAATACCCTCAAAAGTAACTTCCATCTTTGGGACAATAACCTTTCCTCTTGCGATACCAATTGCAGCTTTAGTGCCAGAAAATCCTGGCACCTGTTCTACTGCGCTCATAGCCAGTCCTGTGACGGCAGTGCGAAGTCCATCCATCGCTGCCCCTGCCGCTTTCTTGAAACTTTCAGCGTTCAATCCAGTGAAACCACCAATAATCTCTGCGCCAGTAACAGTTCCAACTCCCATTTCCGTAGCGCCGTATTTTATTGTATATGATTGAGTGACGGTGGGTGGAAAATACAACGCAACGGAGTTTGTCGTTCTGACAGTTGGCGCAAGTTTTTGGGTTAGAGACTTACCATCGTGTTTTTTTCCTTTGGCACGTTCAGCGTTACTCTTAATTTGTTTTGATAGTTGATCTCCCTCATTGCTTGGAGCATCTGCACCAGTGGGGTCAGGGCCGATTTGCTTTTTTGCAACTGTGCTGGCAGAGCTTTTTTCTGATTGTGTAACCTTTGCGGCCTGTCTCTCTCTCACAAAAAACGAAATGAAATGACTATTACCTGTGGCTCCAAGGTCTAAAGGGTATTGATACATGCGACCAGTGGAACCACTAGGACGGTTTCCACCTGAGTCTGGAAACCTAAGTCCTGCGGCTCTGTTCAGTCCTGATGCAGAACTAGCTGCCCCTGTTACAAGTCCAGCTAAACCAGATTGAGCTTTATTTCTTAATGCAGTGAAAACAGCCATGTCTAAATAGTCCTCATAATCATAACTATTTATACATCATGGCATATAAGGGACGATATAAACCAAACAATCCCTCAAAATATAGAGGAAATGTTCACAATGTAATCTACCGCTCACTGTGGGAACGGAAGTTCATGGTATATTGTGATAACAACGAGTCTGTGATTGAGTGGGGCAGTGAAGAGGTGGTCATACCTTACAAGTCTCCTTGGGATGGTAGAATACATCGTTACTTTCCAGATTTTTACTGTAAGATACGAAAGCACGATGGCAGCGTTGAAAGACTTATCATTGAGGTAAAACCTAAAAAGCAAACAGTGCCGCCAAAAGAACCCCAAAGAAAAACAAAACGATATCTGAATGAAGTGAAGACTTGGGGTGTGAATAGTGCTAAATGGAAGTATGCTGGTGAGTGGTGTAAAGATAATGGAATGAATTTTAAAATACTAACAGAGGATGATTTAGGTATTCGTTATAAATAATTGAATGGCACAAAGTAGATTCATTCAAAGCGTTTTAGATGCAGCAAGAGAAGATGCAGGGGCTAGTGGGGCAAAGTCTCTAAATTGGTTTAGAAGCAAGATTGAGGAGTTTGGAAAGCCTGGTCCTTTGGATTTAATACGAGATGGCAGACGGACAAAGAGTGAAAATTTTGGAACACTCAACATGTTCATTTACGATCCAAAACATAAAAATAAACTGCCATTTTATGACACATTCCCATTAGTTTTACCAATCGGTGGTGCCGCTGGTGGTTTCTTAGGTCTGAACTTTCATTACTTACCAATCCCAGCCAGAATAAGATTGTTAGATAGAATTGTTCTACCAGAGACTAGAGCGGTCAATGTTCAAGTTCAAAAAGGTGAGGTACAAGGGATTATCACTGACTATTCCCAGTTGAGAAAAATACCAATGGCAAAAGCGATTGTAAAACACTACTTGACGGGACATGTCAAATCTGATTTTCGTGCTATCGGAACGGACGAATTGGTTGTTGCAGCACTGCTGCCAGTTCAGAGATTCCGAAAAGCTTCTGCCGAAGCCGCTTACATCGAAACTGCAAAACGATACTAGGATAGAAAAATGGCAACAGGAATTGGTTCTTTTACAGACGCTCTCGCATTTGGCGCATTGAATGATGTGCTATCGTTATTTCATGACGAAAACGCATACGGAAGACCAAACCAATATGAGGTTCAAATTCTACCACCAGGCGGTAAGTTAGCAGGCCATGATTTTAGAGCCATTTCATTAAAAGCAGAAGCTGTCCTTATGCCGGGCAGAAGTGTCAACACTCAACCGAAATCGGCTGACCAAATGTATGGTCCAACGAGAGACTTAATTACAGGTCCACTATACGCTGATGATGTAACAATGACAATTCAATCAACCACTGGACTGGATGAGAGAATGATGCTTGAACAGTGGCAAGAACTGGCATTTAACAAAGATACATATGATGTAGCATACTATAACGAATATGTCGGAACTTTAAATATTCATCTGTTAGACATGAACGATAGGAAAACATTTGGATTACAGTTACGAGAATGCTTTCCAAAAACCATCACTGGCGTAAATCTTGCGTATGGACCAAACACTGAAATTACAAAAACTAATGTGGCATGGTCGTTCAGAGAGTTTGTCAATCTATCTTTAGATGGTGCCGGTCCAGGCCTTGCAGAAAAGTTAGTTGACACAGCTACACAAACCGTTGAGAGAGCGATTACAGCAAATGTTCCATCAGTTTTAAGAAGACTGTCTTGACAATTATTATGAAGGATAAAAATTATGGCGTTACCAAAACTTGATACACCAACCTACCAACTAGAACTACCATCAAATCAACAAGTTATCAAATACAGACCTTTCTTGGTCAAAGAGCAAAAAATCTTGATAATGGCACAGGATGCTGACAACAAAGATGATACTTACAGCATGTTGTCAGAGATTATTGATGGATGCACTTTTAACACCATTGACATATCAACCATGCCATTGTTTGATTTTGAATATCTCTTTATGCAGATACGTTGCAAGTCTGTGGGTGAAAGTGCTGAAATCAGTGTTTTATGTCCAGACGATAACATAACTAGAGTCCCTGTAACCATAGACTTGAGTGAGATTGATGTGCAAATCGAGGACACTCACAGTAATGTGATTGGTGTGAACGAAAACATCAAAATCATTATGAGATATCCAACAGTGAATGATATTAAGGATGTAAATGATGCAGAGGTATTGAAAAATGCCATGAAATTGATAAAAACATGCATCCATGAAATTCATGATGGCGATACTATTCATAATACGATTGATGCCACCACAAAAGAGTTAGACGATTTCATCGACAGTTTGCCCACAGAGGTATTTGAAAAGCTAGGGAACTTTTTTAATACTATGCCTAGACTAACTCATGTGTTACAAGTGAAAAATCCGAAAACAGAAGTGACAAGTGAGGTGGTGATTCAAGGACTAGACAGTTTTTTTTCATAGCCCTTTCTCACGCAACACTAGCGTCTTACTATGAACTTAATTTTGCACTGATGCATCATCATAAATATAGTTTGACAGAACTAGAGGAAATGTTGCCTTGGGAAAGGGAGATATATATTGGATTGCTAATGAAATATTTGAGGGAGGAAGAAGAGAGAAGTAGGCAGCAAGCCATAAGGAGATAAAGATGGCACAAAAGAAACTTGAGCCAGGCAGTGATTACGCAAAGTATGATATTGATGGTGATGGTATTGTGACAGATGAAGAACTTGAAATGGACGCTAAGATGATGAGGTTAGAGAATGAGGATAAAAAAGAAGACGCTCAAAGACATATGGCGTGGTTCGCTCTTTTTGGTATGTTGCTATACCCTGCTTTGGTTGTTATTTCCGTATTTACTGGACTTGACAAGGCTTCTGGGGTCTTAGGTGATATGGCACCCACCTATTTTGTTTCTGTTGCAGCAATAGTTGCAGCATTCTTTGGTAAAGAGGCCTATGTTAAAAGCAAAAATGCTGAAGTAAGCACAAAGAAATAGGATAGAAAAATGTCAGAAATGCGAGGAGTTGACACAACAAAGCTTGAAGATGAGCAATCTAAGACAACTCAAGGATTAGCGGCCACCACCGATTCCATCAAAAAGATGGACGGCACAATATCTACTGGCGATCAAGGAATACAATCTAGATTGGATGACATCGCTAGACTTCTGTCAATAGAAAGTCCCGAAGAAAAACAAGCAAGAGAGCAAGCAGCGGAAGCGGCACGTGCGGCAGAGGCAAGATTTCAAGATTTGCAAAGGTTGCAAGAATCTGGCAATGCAACTGAAGAAGAAGTTCTAGAAGCACAAAGAGCTATGGAAGAAGCACAACGGGAGGAAAATGAGAGGTCACAAAGAAGAAGTAACTTTGATAGATTCTCTGATGACGAGGGCGGTCCACCACTACCACCACCGCCACCAGGCACCCCCTCAGGCGGTGACGATGGACCTGGCCTCTTTGGAAAAGCCTTTGGCAAGTTTTTCGGATTGTTAAAAGGTTTGGTTGGTATTTTGTTAGCGGTTGCGATTCCAGCGTTAGCGTTTATTTTAAACTCTCCAGTGTTTGAAAAACTTAAAGAAGGTCTATTTAATTTAGTTGACCTCTTTTTTGAAAAGGTTATGCCAGTTTTAACGCAGTTTAAAGATGACCTCATGCCTATTTTCCAAAAACTATACGATAATATTATCGAACCAATAAAAGATTTTTTTGTAGACTTTATGACGAAAGAGGGTGGAGGATTTGAAATCCTCTTTGAAGGGCTAAAAAAACAATTTAAAAACTTCGTAGCCATATTTGACGATATAGTTAATATACTCTCAGCATTGGTGGACGGTGATTTTGGAGCGGTTAAAAAACACATATCAAATCTTGCCGACAATATAATGAAAGCCATAATGGACCTTATTGATACATTTCTTGAATTTTTTCTATCCATGTTTGGGGTAGACAAAGAAAAGGGCGAAAAAGGTGGCATTGATATGCTGAAAAAAGTAATGAGCAATCTCATTGATTCTCTCGTTGAATCACTAAAATCCATTTTTGAAGGCATAATGTCAGGTATACAGTCAGTCGTTAGGAGTGTTGCGGGTGATACAATTGGCGACTTAGTATTTGGTAAAAAGGCTGTTAAAGACCTGTCAGTGGAGGAGAGACGAGAAGAACAACAAGAACTTGAAGAAGATTTAGGTGGTAAACAAGAAAAAGTTACAAAAGCAAAGGATGAAACTATAGCGGCAGAAGATAAACTAAAAAAATTACAAGACCGCATCGCCGAACAGGAAGCTAAAAAGGGCACGCTAGATAATAGACAAAGGGGCAGGTTGGCTCGAATGAAAAAAGATGAAGAAAATGCCGCAAAAGAATTAGCGGATGCACGACTAGAGGAAAAAGAAGCAACAGACGAATTAAAAGCTGACCAAGAGCGATTGAAACAACTTGAGCAGAGTCTTGATCCCCAAAAACAACTAGAGAAACCAACACCACCAGATGCAAAAGCGGCAGATGCTGCGAATCAAGCTGCAAATGATAACAAATCAAATGTAACGATCCAACAAAATGACAATCGTCAAAATCAAAGCACTGAACAAAAAACTGTGGTAGAGCAAAATAAAGAATTGAGTGGCACGGGTTCTGCTGCTGCATTATCAAGAGCGGTGGAAACTGCGTTGTGATAAAAAGAACCCCCACATTTCTGTGGGGGTTCGTCTCCCTACCAGCATTGTTACTGATAGTGTTACTCCTCTGCGAGTTTTTCAAAGTATGACATTGCGTCATCATCACCATCATCCACTGAAACAGTAGGTGCTGGTGCTGGTTTAGTGTCTACCTTGGCAGGGGCCGTGGGTTCATCTTCCATCAGAGTCTCCACTGTGCCTGTCTTAGTAACACCAGACAGAACCATATCAAGACGAGTCTTCAACTCATCATAGGTCTTGAAGTTAGATGCAGCCGTGAACTCTGCAAGAGAATATTGACTACCCCAAACATTCTCCAACTCGTCCTCATCATCTAGAAGTTTTGTAGGACCATCAAACGACGAGAGATCATAGTTCCAGTATCCATCTACCTTACGCAACTTCAACTTGAAGTTTGCACCTTCCCAAAAATCAAATGGGTTGACAGGGTCTGTATCAGGAAACGGGGGCTGCATTGCTTCCGTTACCTTATCAAAAATCTTCTTACCATAACGGTAGAGGAAGACTTTACCCTCGTTCTGAGGATTTGCAGTATCACTCACCACATAGATGTTTGAGTAATACGACAACTTACGCTTCTGGCGTCGAGCAATCTCTTTGTCAGACTCGATACCACTGTTCCAGAGTTTAGAGTTATACTCTGATACAGGGTCATTGTTACCCAGTGTGGTCAAAGAGTTTTCAATATACCACTGACCAGTTGGGCCTTGGAAAGCGTGATTCCAAAGTTTTACCCAAGGCAAGTCCTCACCCTTCGGTGCAGGCAGAAAACGAATGACAGCATAACCGTTGCCGGTCTTATCCATCGTAGGTTTCCAGAGTCGCTCATCAACATAACTCTTCTTTTCTTGGGGGGCAGATTCTTTCTGGGCAGCACCCAATAGTGAATCCAAACTATTCTGCTTCTTCATTGCAGCTAATGACATCTTATGTCTCCTTATGTTATCGTATGCTTCGTATGTTATAGTATGTTAATAGTATCACAGAGTTCGTTTTTAGTCAAGAACCTTACGTTAGAATGATAATCTTTTACTGATGTACCATGCCAACTGTTTCCACCTGGCACTTTACAGTCCACCCAATAAAATGTTACACTCTTATACTTGTCAAAAATCTCACTCATTTGTCCAATCCAATTCACGGGATTGAAACCTCTAGCAGAGGCAGGCAAATAATTGTCTGTCCCTTTGTATATGTTATTTATAGGTTTGTCATATTCACTCAAATCAAAACCTAATATATAAACTTCTTTAACGTCCTCTTCATGACATGCCAGTAACAAGGCCATGTTACCAGTTGACAAATTAGGATCACCCACATTAATGATACCATCATCCTCATTTGTGTATGTGATCCACACTCCAGTGTCCTTGCCCATCTTTAATCGTAAATCATGCATATCTAAGTTAGGATGCATCTTTATAGCATATTCAACAGTCTCATGAAGCGTTGCAGGGTCTTTGCCAGATATGACACATTGACTTGTTTTGCTCTTACTCCTATGCACAAAAGACTCTGGGATATCAGTTCCCATAAACATCATATCAGCGACTTCGGATGGCACTGGTTTCCAGTTTGAGAAGTATACTTTGGACTTTCCTTGAAACCATCCAGAGTCATATATCTCTTGCTGCATTCCATAATCCATAGATACTAGATTGTCAACACAATCTTTGCCATCACGATAGATTGCATTGCATCCCCATGTCACAATGTCATCAGCGGCAACCCACCGTGGTGATCTAAACCACGCTCTTGACTCACCATTTCCTATGACAAGGGCTCTTTTCATGATCTAAGTGCATCCCAACTTACAGGAAATAAATCTTCTGCGAGTTTGTCAATGCGGTCAGCAATCATTTGAGTTTCAACTTGTGCATCTGGTTTACAACGTAGATTGCATACACGGGCAAACGCATACAATGTGCCACTCCAATACCACTCTGTCATCATTGATTGAGGCAGAACCATACGAGCTTGCTCTGGACATACACCCTTTCTCAACAATTCCTCATATGTCCATTTGCATGAGCTAACCGCTCGTTTGTAAACATCAACTAACGCTGGTCCAGTGGGGCCGGGTGGATTAATATCAATCTCTACATCTGATGATCCTTGTTTTTTATCATCTGCTTTGCCTCTCCAGATAAGGGGATGGTAGAAGTCTGGCTTATCATCAACATACCGTCTTGATACCTCATTCCAAGTCAATCCGATTTGGTGCTTGACCAACTGTCTTGCAACAAACACAGGGGCCATAATATGAAACTGCAAAGACGCATGACCGAAAGGACTCCAGTGATTATGCTTTGCAAGATATTTAATCAGCTTCGTATCTTTGTCATCATCAAAGGTATCATGAACCTTTGCAAAAGACACACGGGCAGCATTTACAACTGATAAATCACTACCCATGCTATCAATCAAAGTAACATCCATTATTCATACTCCCCATAATCTTGTAAATCGCATCCTATGTATCTACGTCCATATCCCTTGGCAACAGTTGCTGTAGTACCACTACCCATAAATGGGTCAAGTATAATATCATTCTCTTCACTACCCGCTAATATACAAGGTGTTATTAATTCCTCAGGATATGCTGCGTGATGTCCAGTTGCTCTGTTAGGTTTAATCTTTACATCCCATACTGTTTTCTTTCTCTTTAATTGTTTACCATCAACAGTTGGCACTTTAATACTATCCACATCAAAATAATAATTCTGATTCTTTGATAATAAAAAGATATACTCATGTGATTTAGTGCATCTATCTCTTACACTCTCAGGCATAGGGTTAGGTTTACTCCATATTATATCCTGTCTTAGATACCACCCATCCTGACGTAATGCGAATGCTAACATCCAAGGAATGCCAATTAAATCTTTCTCTTTATATCCTTCTAGTTTATTACCCCGTCTAGGATTAATCTGTGGTAAATCTTGATCACTACCAAATGATTGATTAGGTAATGCCTGACCTTTGCCACCACGATAGTTATAATAACTGTCACCTATATTGACCCATAATGTGCCATCATCAGTTAATATATCTCTCACTAATGAAAATACTTTAACTAACTCATTAATATATTCCTCAGGTGATTGCTCTAAACCTATTTGTTTATTTGCATCTTTATAATTTCGCAATCCATAGTAAGGTGGTGATGTAACACACATCCTACACTTATGATTTATTGTTGGTAATGTATATCTACAATCACCATATAATACTGTGTCAATCAAAGTGGCATCCATTACTCATGCTCTCCGCCAGGGTCACCCTCTGGTAGAATTGTCTTTTTACCATTGATCCATACAGCGCCACGGCTACGGCCCATGCTGTGGTAGCCCTTGATAAAATTAAAACTTTGCGGTCTGCGTTTCGCAGTTTCAAATGTTGCCACCGTAATCACGATTGCAATGATCAAAACTGCGTGTGCAATCAATGTTGTTCCAAAGAACATCAAATCTCCGACCATCAAACTAAACGCTATGCACCACATCCACGCAAGGGCCTGTAATGCCATATGTCGAACTTGCAAATCTTGAATGTTTCGGAGTGGGTTATGTTTTGCATTCATAACACCATTCCACGAATCATATATAAACTGTCTCACTTGTCTCTCCTTATAAAAAAATGGTGCCGGTGGTAAGACTCGAACTCACGACCTATTGATTACAAATCAATTGCTCTACCTACTGAGCTACACCGGCACACATCTCGTTGTCCTACCGGCGGTTGCGGCGAGGACGGAACCCTGACGGGCGTTGCGTAGCAAGTTTTTTAACTCGCTCTGCAAGTTCCTCATTGGCTTTCACCAACTCGGCATTATCATGTTCTAAACCACGAACACGATTAAGAAGGCCCTCTACCTTAGAGGCGAAGAAACCTTCTTCACGGATGGCTGGATCACCATCCAAATGCACTGTCACTTCCATTTGAAGTCTCCATTGCAAAGGTTGCTGCCGTCAGTCCCGACAGTTGAACATAATCTGATATTACTACAATACATTATATATGTCAAGTTCCTATATCGGTAATTTTGCTTGACGAGGTAGAAAATTTAATTCTCTTGCGTCAGCTTCAATTTTCTCTTTTAGTGCTTTTGAAATTAGGGAATTGATGCCTTCTATTTCTAAACCCTCTTTCTGACAATACCAGAGGACGGCATCCATGTGAGTTATCTTTTTTTCCTTTACGATATTTTCAATTTTCATACAAAATGTTTTTGGTGTATTTAATGGCATACATTCATCCTAGAGCTAAAAGTTTGGGGGGCTAACCGTGACCCCCCACGGATGTATTAAGGCATCACCCTAAACCGGGCCGAGGTTTTTAGTCTCTCGGCAAGACCACCAAACATATGTCTTTGGCCAGACTCTCCTTTATATACTCATATATCTTATGTTATCCTGTCAAACCGCTACTCCTTCAGCCGCAAGTGCTTTATATCCTGCCGCAATGACAGAGCGTTTAGGCGTACCCAAACGATACTTCATATAGACCTGTTTCTCACCTTCAAAAACGCTGGTGCGCTTATTGAGGTAGATAGGATATCCTTGCATACGCAAAGAACTAATCATCGCACTAACATTTCCGACACTATATCGTGCCGCAATCTGCTTTGCTGTAAGTTCTGCGCCTTCTTGAAGTGCTGCAAGGACTTTCTGAGTTTTTGACGTTTTCGTAGCCATAATGTAACTTCTCCTTAGTTATGACAATTTCAAAGTGGTAGGTTATTCTGTTGCCAAGGAACCTACCGAAACTCCGAACACTTACTGCTTACGCAGCAAGAGCCATAGGTGCAAAATTATCGTTTGCGTTTACTTTAGTGACCTATAAGGCGGTCAATCCACAGTTCTCCACTTTCCTAATCAACACCTGTCGATCCTGTTTCGCCCCCATCATAAAAACACTAATCTCTAAACCCCTCACCTTTTAATAGGTGATTAAATCTGTGCATGAATATTACATAAAGAAGTCTAAAGAAACTACTCTCCGTATATTCACCGACATTACATTTATATATCCACATATTAATGTCCTTATGGTGGAGGCGTTGGGTACTGCCCCCAAGTCCAGTCTGCCTTTCGTTCAGCATCATTGAACTGTACTATATTTATAGCACAATAAAGCTTATTTTGTCAATCCCTTTTTTAACATTTTTTCACGCAACTTGGCTGCTTCTTTTCCAGACACGCAGAGTAAAGATATCTCTTTCATTTCTGAAAAAGACCTTCGTAGCCCTTGTTCTAAAATAGATTTGTATTCATTAACATAAGCTTCACAACGCTCTAGATCATTAAATTTTAAAGCGGTGTTAAGTTTCATGTCCATTTGACCAGTTTCAGCGTAAACGATAAATGCAACTAAAAACCATTTCATTAGATTGATATGTCCTTTTTTTTATTCGCTTCAAATGTTCCGGCAGCTAAAATCCATCCAACCCAATCTCCGTTTTGCGCTACCGCACCAAGAACTACACTGGGGCGTTTACTATGATCCGTATACTCAACCAAAGACTTAATGACTTTAAATCTTATAGGAAAGGGTAAAGCTGTACATTGTCCATCGCCCACCAAAGTTCCAACCACCATCATGACTAGTGTTTCTGGGCCTTTCATATCTGCATTGACTAACTCTAAAATACCATCCTCTTCTTCACATAGAACTCTGGTTACAATAAGGTCACCTTCAACCCAAATTTTTTGATTTTTCTCTTGTTGAGTTAGTGCTATTTGCGGGAACATCAATCCAATCAGGATAATTGTCGCCGTCAGTAGGAATTTCATTTTCTTTTCTCCAATCTTGAACCGCTTCAGACAGAAACTCAAGATAGTCATGCTTGCTCTTCACGAACTCTTGAACAGTGCCATCCTCTGTAACGACAAGAATAACCACTTGATCAACAATCAAGCCAGTTCGCTCACCAAACATCTCTGCGTAAGCGGCACCTTGTATGTAGTAATTTTCGTTCCAATCATCTGTGCGTTCTTTTGTAGAAGTTTTGAAGTCGATGATTGATAACTTACCTTTGTAGTCTGCGATACAATCAACTCGACCAGCAACTTGATACTTATCACTGTATAGTCCAGCTTCTTGTGCGTATATGTTATTTATATTGCAGAGTGCTTTCTCTTTGAGTTGATTGAATAAACAATGTGCGAGAAATTGTCGCTCATGTTTTTTCCATTTTTCTGGCCAGTCAACATGAACATTGTTTAGATAGTCCTCACACATGTGGTGAACCTTGGTGCCTCTCGCTGCCGCAGTTCTTGCGACATAGTTTGCAACGTCAGCACCAACACGCTTACGCCATTCCCACAATCCCTCTTTCTTACGATTAGACAATACTGTGGTGATTGAAGGATAGTAACCTTTTGGTGTGACATAAAAGCGTTTTTTATTGATGGTTTTAGTTTTTAGTTCTGGTATTTCAATCGACACATGGTGAAATGTCATCATATCAGCTTTCAATCTCTCTCATCCTATTTACTAAACGCTCTGCTCTTCTACCAACTTGAGCGTACCAACGGCTATCAACCATCTCATCTGCGGCACGATTCCAATCCTTTGCATCCACGCCACGTTTCATTCCAACAAACTTAGACAGTCTTGGGCGTCCAAGATTAAACATCATGTTTGCGATTATTTGTTGAGCTTCTTCTGGCAAATCCTCAAAGTCTGGATAAAGCTTGTTGCAGTCTGACAAAACAATTCCGATATCATCATCGAAGGCGTTGGCAACTCTATCTTCGCTGACCTTGGTCCCGATAGGGCTGCCATTCTCAGGGTCAGATTCCCGAACAAGATGACCGATCCCAAAAGTAGGATAACCAAGGTGATCATTATAAATTTCGTAAACACATCCTTCATCAATTTTCAATTGCTCCCTAAGTTGTTCAACATTCATTTTACTTCTCCGTTAGACTGATGTTTGCTGTTAGAAGTCTACTCTCACCTTCACCAGAAAAAGGTAAAATACGATAATTTAGCCAAGAGGGAAACATAATCATTTTTCCGGCCTCTGGTCTAAGATATTGCTCTGTGACAGGCTTCAAGATTGAAGGCTCACTTATATCTCCCCAAGACAGGTGTGTATATCCTTCAGTGGATTCTCCCGCTGTTCCATCATCTACCATGCCATAACCAGAAATCTCAACCATTCCACAAATTTGCTCTGGAACTTTCAAGTATAACACACAAGACAATTCTCCCTCTGTCTTACCTTCTTGTGCAGTATCACAAAAAATTCTTTCAACACACATAGAAAGCATTTGAGTTTCATATTCTCTATTTTCATTGCCTGTCACTGACGGCGCAAAATCAGATGCTTTCTCATCAGTAACAATATCTGTATTGGAGTTTTTCATATAAGTGCCACTTAATCGACAGATATAATCACCAAACATTTTTCCTACATAATCGAGTGTGTGAGAAAACTTGATTGGCTCTTTGGCGGGTGCCGTATCAATCAATTCATTATCTATGTGGTCGTTAAGTTCTTCAATAACTTCACCGTCGAAACTAACAGACATAAAACTAACTGCTGGCTTCGTATTAAATGCTATATCCATATTATTCTATTCCTATTCCCATTTTGATTTTGTTGATCAAATAACTACGCACAAAGCCAGAGCGAACAATGTCACCAATTGTAAACTCTATGCAGTTGAACTCTTCCATCTCCTCTAGAATTCTTAGAAAATCGTGTAATCCATTTCTTTCATTTGTTTTTTGCAAATCAGACTGACCAAAGTCTCCACAGAATACAATCTTAGAATCTTGACCCACTCTTGTGATAATCGTGTCTAGTTCATGAAAGTTTAAGTTCTGACATTCATCTACTATAATGATACTATTGTCAAATGTCAATCCCCTTAGAAAAGAAGTTGACAAAAAATATAACGATGATTGAGATTTCAACTTAGGATATAGAGAATTAAATGCCGATTCATTTGGCATCTTGAACATGAACTGAACCATGTTCTGATATGGCACTTGATACAATGCAGACTTGTCTTCCTCATCACCTGGCAGAAATCCAATCTCTCTTGTCGGTATCAGAGAGCGAACCAGAATGACTTTATCATACGGCTTTTTCAAATCCATCACATCTTTCAAGGCAAGGTATAATGAAATGAAAGTTTTACCTGTTCCAGCAGCACCAAACAAAAATTGGTTCTTGTCTTTTTTCCATGTATTGAATACGACTTTTTGATTGTCAGTGATAGGTTTGATCGTAACAAGATCATTAGAATTTATTTCTTTGTTTTTTTTCGTTGCCATTTTCTACTTCCACATTAGAGTGAGGGGGGTGCCCGGACCACCCCCCTCTGATGTAAGGGCGGATTGACTTCCCAGCTTGCATAGATGCTGTGCATCGGTGCTGAAGTATGATTTTCTCGCCCACACCATTTTCTTTTATTTATTTAGATTGTCTAATTTATTTTTATATTTTTTAGTTACCTTACTGAAAGTGTCTCTCGCTCTTCGTTGACTGGCAGTCTTTGATGTTCCATACCTATCAGCCATTGGAGATAAAGGATTACCATCAGCAATTTTTCCCATCACATCATTGAACCCAGAGTCATTCTTAGGACCTACACCCATCAAGTGGTCAGCCGATAAAGCTATTGGCTGATAGACTCTTTGAACATTATTATTCTTCACATACTCATCATATTCTGACATAGGCATGGTTTCATCATACTCTATTCCAGACTCTAAATTCATAAATGTATATGTTGGCATTATCCCTCTCCGATACTGATTTGCGGCATGTAACCAGCGTAATAGTTTCCCGACAAAACAATCCTCTCATCTGATGTATCATTTGTATAATGATACAAACTTGAGGGGAAAATAATCAAGTCACCTTGCTTGCATATAACTTTTGGCCTATTGACACCGTGAGATGGTGATTCATCTGTCATGAAACTTAAACTTGTATCGCTGCCCCCAGTTGAAAGATACGCTGCGATTGAATAGAAATTAGGTGGCTCCTCATGACAATGAGGATGAACAAAACTATTACCTTTATAAAAACCAACCCAAGCATTATACATCGCAATAACAAACTGCATACCATTTCTTTTCATAGAACTTGGTCTATTTTTATGAAAGTGTGGATAATTCAATCTGGTAGAAATACAATGTTCAACCTTTGCTGTCACCATCTGTAAATATGGCGCAACATCAGAGTCTTTTTGAAGATTCCATCCTGTGCGACGAACTCCCTCTAAGTTATCCACTATGCCAGTTTCTATCTTTTTCTCTGATAATTTTATCAAAGCATCGCACAACTCTTTACTTAGAGTGGACTTCATAATAAAATCAGTTTTGAGAACAGGAATATATTGAACTGCCTCAAAAGAATCCTCATCACTCATTAAAATTTAAACTCCAATTGTGGTCCATTACGTTTCTCATAATAGTTAACTTGGGCTCTTAGTTCTTTTATTTTTACATACGAATTTTGCAAACTCTCTTGTAACTGCGAAACCTCTTTCTTCAAAAGGTCTACTTGATCAAACACTGCCGTCACTCTCCGCTTTTCATAGTCGTCTAATTTTAAGTGAAGCGAACGGTGTATTGAATTATTCAGCATTGGTGCTTCCTCTCTAAGCCGTCGAGCCATGTAGTCCCAGTAACCTTCTCGTCGCATCGTACTTCTCCACAAAAAATACTGGTGTTTCTCTTTTAGTCCATCTTGCAAATCCTGATTTCTCTAGTATATAGTAGTTCTGATATGCAAGAACTGTGTCCTCACCCTTACAGTAATCCGGCATACATTGTGGTGGGTCAGTGAAAGGAGCGTACTCATCCATATTTTGAGGGCGACCTGACAACCCCATGTTTAATCTTTCTGTAGCATGAATTTTGCCATAACGATATGTATATTCTTGCATAAGACCACGCATGTGGTCATACAGCCAAAGATAATTCAATCCACCAGAGCGAGCCCAGATGGTGCTAGGATGGTTCTTGTGAGCTATTTTGTATAGACCATATTGGTCAGCATAGTCATCGCCATCAAGAACACGGTGTGCAGTAGAAAGTATTTGTGCGCTCTCTAGTATCATCTTGACAACGTGCTTGTCGCACATCATTTGTGCGGCTTTGATAGGGTGACGGTCTAAGTAGAATATATTCATTTTTTCTCCCAACGATAAAAGATGTGGTCACCAATCTCTGTGGTTCTCGTCTTGGTATCAGCCCAATCTGGTTTGACATAATCAGCATGGTAATGTGTAGCACCATCTGTTATGTCTACGAACTGTATATCATTATGCATAATTAGACGGGCAAAGTCAAGTATCTTCTGATAAGTTTTTTCATCCTTCACTTCATCAGATATACCATCACAATACCAAGAGAACTGACACCTATTTTTAATCGGATATGAAACAGACGGATCACGCCATGATTTTCTTGTTGGTCCTTGTTTTATAACTTCACAAATAGTGTTTGGAAATCTTGAGTCACTCACTCTGTTTATGACAACGGCAGACACAGCAAGTTTCCCTGCTGTGCCCTGATCTCTCGCCTCATGATACATATTCAAAGCAAGACATTTTACATGCTCATTATCATTCCAAACAATGTTATTATCTGCCGCTTGAACGGGAGAGGACATAAAAAGAAGTCCAGCGGTTATAAGTTCCTTCATTCGCCAAGTTGCTTCTTGAGATAATCCATCGCATAGTCACCGGCCATAGTTGACCGAAAATACTTATCAGCATCTGCGGCTACCTCATCAATGGTGAACTCTGAGTCACCACCGTAGAAGTATCCATCACAGAACTCTTCGATGTCCATCATATAGTTTTTCATTTTACTCATCTCTTTTACATTCCTTTCATCTTTTAGTATATCCATATCAACAATGTCAATGTTATTCATCACTTAACTCCATATTCTTCCATGAATGCCTTGGTCAACGGACCCTGCATCTTGTATGCTTCAACTTCCCAAGGCTGTTTCTCGTAGGCAGTGTTCAGATAGTTCCGATACTTACCGTCTTTACATTTCCAGAGTTTCTTGTATCCACCCCGAAACTTGTCTTTGATCCGACCAGTGGCACCCTGCCAAACGTGAACCATCTCATGCATGATGCACTCAATGAACTCTTCCTTAGAAGTGGCACGGCTCAAACGATGGTCAACCTCAATCGTGAAGTCACGATCATCATCACCCTGATAACAGAACCCTTGGGCACCGTCCTCAAAAGTCTTAGTGAAGTTGACAGTAACATCTAAATTACGATGACGAGGCATCAGCATGTCCATGCACCACCAAACAATCTCGTCTGCCAGTTCACGGTCCTTCTTCAAACCGCCAGTAACTTCAACACCAATCATTTGAACCTCTTGTTCATCATCACTATATACATAGTACGATATGGGGCTGATATTGTCAAGAAAATAATGAAGAAAAGAATCGTTTGATTTCAAGGACTTGATATTTTTTTTAGGTCCACAGCCACTCGCTCTACCACCTCTCTCCAGTTTTTAGGTTCTTTTTGACGGTAAATTCGCACTGATTCGTACCAAGGACTAGTATTAGGATAATGTGATTCTCTAAACCAGCGCCAGTCGGCAGAGAAATGAAGCAGCCCCCACGTTGGAATACCTAACGCACCACCTATGTGAATAGGTGCTGTATCTGTAGATATCAACAAGTTCACTTGAGATAAAATGTCGGCTGTATCAGAGAAGTTTTGTATTTTTTCACCCAGACTTGGTAAGATGCTTTTTACATCTGGATTGCGTCTGTAGTCAAACATACCACTACCTTTCTGTATGCTTACCATATTGACGTTAGGAACCTCACACAGAGGCACTATCGTTTCAAGGGGTATGGAACGACGAGTATCAAGTCCACTTGACTCCCACACCAATGCAACATTAATACCGTCAGAGGGTAATCCCCAATCCTTACGGCTGACTCTCGACAGATACCCATCTGTGAAAGGTATATTGTCAATTGTGGCCTCTAAAACTCTAGGGAGACTTAACAGAGGGATTTTAAAATGTAAATCTACGGAGTTGATAGAGGCACCTTTCACAACATCCACATCTTTTAGAATGGGACTGTCCTTGAAGACACTATGCAACTGGTCATAGCAAGAGAATATAACTCTACCACCTAATTCTCTAACTTGTGGAATATACCTGACGAACTGTATATTGTCACCAAATCCTTGCTCACAATATATCAATATGTTTTTACCATCAAGAGGTTCACCATCCCACAAATCAATATGAGATAATGCTTCTTGATTAAGAGCAAAGTTTTTCCCTAATCTCCATGCACCATCTGATTTCAAATCAACATAATGAAATCCTCTCTTGAAGTCTCCCATTTTAAGATAATTCATACCAATATTTAAATTTGTCCTATAAAAATCATGATACCCTAGTTTTGTCGCTTGTTCATAACAAGCAAAGGACTCATCAAATAAGGACAGATCATGTAATACGATTGCCAGATTATAATATGCTCTAGCATCATTTGGATTATCTAAAATTAAATGTTGATAACACTTGGCCGCTGACTCAAAATCTTCTCTTTCTAAAAAGTCAGCGGCAAGATACTCAAGGTCTTTAAACTGCTCTTGTAACACTTGATGGTCCATCGACCGACACATGTCTATTATGTTCAACCACCATGTAGTTATCATCCCAATCAAAAGCTTCTTTCACTACGTTATCAGACAATCCTTTATACATCTTATGCAGGGACTTATCTTTAGCAGCGACCAAAATCTCAGCCTCAGATTGATGTAAACCCTCTAACAACTGAACAAACATGCTCTCTCTTTTATTCTGTGAGAGTGATTGATTGCCACCTTGAATGTAATGATACAATCTGTTCGCTTCAGAAGAAAGCATCGTATGTTCTGTTCCCTCTGGAACATCATTTGGTTTATAGGGAACCGGACCTTCTGGTAGTTGCCAAACAATCTTTGGATCAAAAGAAGACTTCAATACCATGCGGAGTGCTGGTGTGTTATATTCTTTCAAATGAGAAACCTTTTGTTTCTTTGTTTTTAGCTTTGCTAACTTCTCTAAAATTTCATGAAATAGTGGTGTATATGGCATTAAAAATCTCCTATTGAATCCATTAGCTCGTTGAGCCTATTCTTTATAAAGTAATTTAGTAGTTTGCTACGATCACCCTCTGGAGCATCATCATATGCTTTTAGACACTCTAAAAACAATTCTTTAGGTGATTCTGTCAGGTCAATCAGTTTTTTGTTTCTTTGGTAGTTACGTTTTACTTCATCATTAGGTAAAACATCTTCTATGTTATGCTCTGACCATGATTGTATTTTCTTTTTGGCCAATGGTTTTTGTCGCAACCCGTCTACAAAAGTATTGTCTGGTGATAATACATTAGGCACACCGTCACTTGTATCTCCCCTCAAAATATGCTCATTGAGATAATCACTCCAGTTCACGCCATTCACAAATTTTTTGGTAATGGGGCTGTATTGTGTTACGTTCCCATATCTTTGTAACTGAATAAAATCTTTATCACCAGAGAGAATGAGTGTCTCACCATTGTCAAATTCTAATTCACCACATAACGCAGCGATAATATCATCTGCTTCTGCACCGTAGACCTCTAACACTTTGTAAGGCATGAACTCAATCATTTCATCTTTGAATGCGTTTAGAAACTCAAAGATGTTATCCCAGTTATGACTGGATGACTCTCTAGACTTTTTACGTCCGGCTTTGTATTGTGGAAAAATATCTCTACGCCAATAATGCTTAGAGTCATAACAGATGACTAACTCACCGTAATCTTCAAAAAACATTTGTCGATACATACGAAGTGAGTTAAGAATCATGTGACGAACCATGTCACCCTCAACACTATCTCTCTTCGTAATATTCAAATGCATCATAACGCTTGCCAGACTAATCTGGTTCATATCAACTAAAATCATTATAACCTCATGCGGGTGTTGGTTCGTCTTCGGGAATACTAACTTTTTCAAGCAACTCTAAATCAACTTCACTTCTCATGCTATTCTTTTCGTCAACATCAATCTTTGTCAACATCTCCATAATTTTACTCATGGGATGTGCCAAATTCATATCACGATAAACTGTGCTTTTAACTGCTTCAATCACAAATCCAATATCCCTAACAAACTCTTTGCCAGAAATATCAATACCATTCTCTCCCATAGTATGTATCATTTGAACCAAAAGAGTTTCAGTCAAATCATCAGCAAACATCATATTTTCTTGAAGAGCAACAACATCAACGTCAGGAATTACTACTTGTTTTTTTCCTTTTGCTTTCCACGGACCTTTGATTACGTTTGCGTCTTCTTTTGGTCTTTTGCACATCGGCATTTTCTACTCCATTGTCTGCGTCATACATCTCTTGTGAATAAACCGTTCCCAGTAGCGGGTAGTAAGTTCCAACATTAAACTTTGGCTCACCCTTCTTTGGACCTGTCCAATAATACGCTTGCCCTCTACATATGTATCCTATCTTTTTCTCTTGATGCTCACCGTAGAACAAGTCAATCCAATCACCATCTCGTAGGTATTTCTGCATGTTACGAACGTATGCCTCGTGTGACATTCTACGATCAGTCGCACCCTTTACCTTGGCTTTCTCATTTCTGCGCTCCATAGACGCAAGTTCTTTTTGCGTCTTAATCCATTGTTTCACTTTTTTTGGATTGATGGGTGCATCATCTGGCAAGTCTCGTAAACTCTCATGAATACCAGATTGACCATAGTTAGGATTATTTGCAGCACGGGCCGCTCTTGCTTTTTCAAGACGTTCTGCCGCTGCTTGTTTCTGTTCCTCTGTCATAGGTTTGCGTTTTTTGCGAACCTTCTTTTTCTTAGAGGGGTCAGTCCAACCAGAGTTGTCTGTCTTCGATTTAATCTTTCGTGCCATGTTATTATTTATCCCTCTAACCAGTATGCAACTAAACCATTCAAAAGAATGGCAACTCCAACCGCATTGACAATAATCAATGCACGGTCATTCCACATCACAGAGACAATCAACCACCCTGCAATACCTAAACACTGCACAAGAACATTCCACGGGAATAAATTGTTTGCAGTAAGAACCATACCGACTATGAGAATAATTGATGACACCCATTTGATATACCAATCACTGGTGTGCATAGGTGTAACTGTCTTTGACGCAATCTCATGCGGTTTCAGTTCAATCTCTTCTTTTCTGTGTTCAGAATCCATATTCTTCTAATCTCTTTTTTTGTTCTTTAAGCCATCTTTGTCGTCCAGAAGCTTTCGCCCTTCGACGTTTTTCACCCTTAGTCTCATGGGCTTCTCTGTTTCTCATTTCATTGAACAATCCATCTTGTTGCAACTTCTTCTTTAGGACACGCAATGCTCCATCAATATTATTATTACGCACTTCAACTCGCACTTAATTTCTCCTCATTGTAGCAACCTCTGTTGCTTGTTTTTTACCACGCACTGGTACTGCATTAGATTTATGCATCTGTGCAATCCCTATGATTTCGGTTCCTGTATAAACCTTCTCTTCTTTCTTTGCCATAGAGGAATCATACACGACCTTTGGTTTGGCGCTCTCGACAGGACTCGAACCTGTGACCCACGGTTTAGAAGACCGTTGCTCTGATCCAACTGAGCTACGAGAGCCGATACCCATTTTTTTGAGAAACTTTTCATGCTCCTTCTCAGCAGCAATCTGACTTTTGGTTTTCTTGCTCTTTTTACGTTTGCGTGTATTAGTCGTTGTGTAATACACAGGCAACATATGCATACCGCTCATTTAAAACTCATATAATTGTTTGGGGAGCAAAGGGCTTCTGTCACAGAACCCTTAACCCAAGGAAGAAACTCTGGGAACCACAAAATCAATGCAATCCCGATAGCTATTCCAATCAAGTATTTCATAACGACCTCTTTATGATGACATTATTCTTAATTACCACGCCCGGCACGATAGGCTTGATTTTCTATCGCACGTTGTTCCGCTCTCTTACGATCAGCAACACCACGATTACACGCAGCACGGGCACCGGCATTTTGATATCCATCACAACTAGTCACAACAACAGGTGCTGGTGCTTGATTGACCACGGGACGTTGTAACTGTTGACCTAACAACATACCACCCACAGCACCTAGTGCGGTGGCAGCAGCTTTACCTGACCCATTGCCGAATTGGTTACCAACGAATCCACCAGCAACACCACCTAAAACTGGACCCAACGGAAAGTTTTGACCAGTTGATGATGTTTGACAACCTGTCACCATTGATGCGGCAACCACTGTCACCACTGCAAGTGTCTTCTTCATAACTTGTAATCTCCTATTACTATGTCCACAGTATCGCACATCGCACTGATAATGTCAAGAACTATTTTAAATTTTTAGCCAAAATTTCAGATATAGGAATGAGTTCTTTATCGCCGTTCTCATCCTCAACAGTCCTGATAAAATCTTGTTTTTCCAAGGTCCGAAACATCGTATCAACCACATTCTCTAAAATATCCATCTTAGAAAGATATCGGCCCCAGAAGTAACACCCTGCCATACATACCACTGCAAGCAATGTGTGTGTTATCGCATCCATTTACATCTCCATAATTTTTCACTATTATTTAGTATAAGCGAAAAGGAAAGCAATGTCAAGAACTTTTTTCAACTTTTTTCACCGCCCACCTAAAAAATGCATAGGTTGCAAGAGTGTTAAAAATCAGGGTATACATAGGTAATATTGTTCCAGTGAGTCTGTCCTCTGAAAATGTGCCTATGATTGCATACACTAAAATTGCAAGGACATAAGATAAAAATGGCACACTACATAATAATAACATTATTTCCTCATATTTGCAAGTGGATTGTTCAGAGCCTTCTTGATTTTTTCATTTGTCTCTTTTTCAAGTGCCTTCATCTTATTTGTGAGGGTATCATCTAGGCCATCCATTCTGCTCTGTATCCGCTCTCTAATCTTATCATTTCGATCATTCTCTTTGTCGATCATCTTACGAGTATCATCCTGTATACCTTTGACTCTTCGCTCAATGCTCTCCACCAATCTTTCTGTACGGACAATCTCTGCCTTCAGATCGTTCTTGATCGTTCTAGCTTCGTCTCTTGTAGCAATTGCAGAGTCCTCTATTACCTGTTCAATTTTTTGTAGCGCATTCATATCTGCTCGTAACACAGATAATCTCTTGTCAAATCCTGACAAGTCTGGCGCTGTGTATGCTTCTATCTTTTCCTTCATATCCATGTAATCTTTCCAGAACTCAAAGCCTGCGTAAAGACCGCCGCCGAGGGTACTCAATGCTGTAATAATAACGAATATCTTTCCACCTCGAAACTTGACCCCGGCAAACTCAACTTCTGTTTTGCCGCCGTCTGACATTTCTTTTATCTCCTTCTTGGGGGTAATCCCATTCTGTTTCTTGCGTTTCCTTTATTTCTACCCGTTGTTTTTTTCGTAACAGATTTTGTTTCTTTTATTTTCATACCAACCCAAATACCTACACCATATGAAACAATTATAAAACCAAAAAATAAAAATCCCGCCATACTCATTTGTATTGTAAATCAGTTAACGCATCCATCTTTGCGTCACTGCCTCCTATCATGAAGTAAGCAGCCATATTGTTATCTGATATCTGTGCGTCTGGAACTTTTGTGCTATCGAAAAACCCAGGCGTATCTTGCAGTTGTGCTTGGTTATTAAAAAAACTTTTTGTATCACCAAGCACTTGCATCACCACCAAAGTTTTCATTTGGTTTGCATCATCGTATCTACCTTTGTCTCCCATTTTCTTAACAATTTTAGTTGCTGCTTTTTGTTTTGCCTCTTGTTTCTTTTCTGCCTTTGCCTTCGACTTTGATTCCTTTGGTTTATCTACACTTGAAGATTTACTATCAGACCCCTCTTCTGATTTTGTCTCTGAAACTTTTGTTTCAGACTCTGGTTTTGGTTCTTTGGGTTCTGCGGTGGACTCACTGGTTCCACCTTTCTCTGTTGTTTCTGGTTTGGTATCTGGTCCAGCGGAACTGGCCACATTGTCATTGATATCACTTTTCATCTCCATTTCTATCTCTACTTCTACGTTTTGCTCAGATGTTTGAACCTCAACAGGTGGTGGTGGTAAATCCATCTCCATTTTAATCTCTGGCATACTCATCTCTGTGTTCATCTCCATCTCTACTGACTCATAAGATGGACCTGGCCCCTGTGGTTCTGGTCCAATAGGTTCAATGGTAACCTCGCCTAAATCATTTTGTCCTATATCATTATTGTTGAATATATCAGTTGCCACATCTATTGTCTCTTGATCAAATATTCCAAGCGCAACAAACTCCTCGACAGTCGTAATAGTTTCTGTCACAATGGTGTTGACCACGTTGTATATCACGTTCACTGTTACATCATCAAATAATGGACCAATCCCTAAATTTACATCTCTACCAGATACCTCAATCGACAGTGTTGTTACGGCACCACTAAAGCTAAAGTTACCTTGAAATAGTGTATTTGTCAAGGCATTTATTTCACCAGCAGATGATAATGTCTCTGACCCTAAAAGTGTTGTTGTGGTGCCATCTGATTTCCTTATTCTAAAATGAATAGAATCATTGGCATCTCGTTTCTCCACTCGTATCGACCAAGGAACTTGACCACCTCTCTCAATGTCTGGGTCAATTGAACTCATGTTTATATTTTGTATAAATGTTGACCCAACCCCTTGTTGACCAAGTGTGCTAGTGAAAGTGCCACCACCTGTTATCTCTGCACACTTGTCTGTTCCCAAAAGTCCACAGGTTACTCCATTACGAATCTTGCCAGAACCTTGACCGCCCCAATCTGAGGTCATGTCGCCACCAAACCTTTGATTACGTCCCATCTCTTGAACTTTTTGGTCTGTTAACAAATCTCCTGTCTCTGGATTGGTCACAGTTGTTTCTGTAGTCTCTGTTGTTGTGGTGGTTGTGGTTGTAGTGCCTGTTGCATCTGATTCAACTGTCTCTGTTACTGTTTCAGTTGCTGACTCAAACACGCCGGGTGTGCAAAGTCCAGACACACCTGATGGACAATTAGTTCCATCTGCTTCCTGACTCAAAGCATAATTAGCCATGCCTATGACAACAGCACAAACACCCCAGTAGATCAGTGCCAATCGTAACCAGTTAATCTTCATTTTGATGCATCCAATTATCATCAGACTCCTCACCTGTGATTATTGGTAACGATTGCACTTCCTCTGTGACAACATTATCAGATAAAGAAATTGAACCTGTTGGAGCATCAGCAGGATTTTTTTTCCACGCCTCTAATGCATCCTTACCTATCTTTCCTTTGTAGGGACATGGGGTTCCGGCCATCATCATGGCATCAAACACTCTTGCATCTTGACAAAGAGTTGACACAGCGGCTACTTTCATCCCCATACCAAAGAGAGAGCGAGACAATTTTATTCTCTCACAATTTTCATCCGTTACCGTTATGCCTGATGCGATACCAGCAAATCCTGTTTGTAATGCTGCACTGTATGCTGATTTGCAAACATCACTATTATTGATGACTATTGAAGGTGCTGATGCAGTCGGCGGTGCTTTGTCTGTCACTACCGTTGACGATACTGTATTTGTTTCAGCGGTAACTATCGAAGAAGAACAAAGAGCCACCAAAAGCACTGTTAAAAATGTTTTGATGTTTCTCATAATTTCTCCTGTATAACTATTCTCCGTTTTTGTGTAGCTTTACGAAATAATCTGCATCCACTAGAACTAGCGGTTTAGTATTATTTCGTTTCAACACAACTATTGGCTCATATTCACCAGCATTTTCCTTTGCTTGTTCGTATGACTTCCATATATTTATAGATTCTTGGTTCTTGCATTCAATAGAATATGGAAATTTTTCTCTAGCAGCACGGGCCATGATCAGGTCTTCACCACCAGCACCCATACTACGAGACTCTATATCTTCTGGATGAACATCTAATTTTTCAATTAGTAAATCTCGCACCCATTGTTGAAGTCGTCTACCCTTTGCTTTAGCCGACTGTGTTTTCACCACTGTCTCCAAGTGTTAGCAATGATGGCAAAACATGTGCATATGTGCAATAAAATCCAGACAGTTCTAATTATGGCAACTATATCTGCTTTGTCATCTTCATTAAATGCTTTAGACCCTATTGCCTTACACCAATATCTCCACATACTTACTCACTTTCGATTTTCATATTATGTAGAACCATCTGAATTCTGACTTGTTCTTTACTTAAATTGACGCTTCCCCACACACAGATGATTAAAATAATAATCCAACCAATGCCTTTAATCGTCCTCATCCCATTCAATCTCATCTACATAATCTGGATCGTCAACATCACTTCCACAAAATGGACAATACATGATGTGATAATGACGATCATTCAAGGAGTGTTTTATTTTAAACTCTGCCTCACAGGATTGACAAACAATCAACTTCATTGAATTTCACAAAACCCTGCCGCACACGCAAGTTCTTGTGCGCCGATTGTCATATCTGTTTGTTCATACTCTGCCAATTTATTCCACTCCACAACTTCTGGCATTTTATCAAGAAGCATCTCATATTCTTCTTTTGTGCAATCTTGATATGGTGCTTGTTTATATGTATGTTCTGAAAATGGAAGGAAACTCACGCCTGACATATAGTTGAAGTTCTCATAAACCCATGCGCCAACTTCAAGCCATTCATGTTCTTTGACAGAAATCGTAACAGACGGTTTGTGTTCGCACCAGTTTTCTTGATATGTCTTCCAAAGCTCCAACTGTTCGATAGCAGTCATATCTGTGCGAAATACTGCACCGTTGTCAACTTTCATAGGAAACGAAAACACAGATGTGTGACTTGGATTCATTGCGTCATCTTCCACAGGGAAACCAGCATCAACCATCATTCTTGTGAGAGGGTCTTTCTTGTCGCCACGCACTGTGCGAATATAGTAAGGATTATGTCTTGCATGAATACCAGATGCAGCATCAGTCAACTGGCTGACCGTCCCAGACGGTTTAACACACGTTACAGCGACACTTTGATTGATACCTAACTTCTCTGCAAACTCTTTGTTTGTTTTGACGGCCATCGACTTTAAGTCTTTTAGCACTGCCGGTAGAGAACCATGTGGTCCTTTGCCATTCGTCAACTTACAGTCCATGATACCAGTGAGAGACACACCAAGTAGACGTTCTTCTTGGCAATTGTTTTTCCATGCTTTAGATACATATTTGAAGTTTACAAGTGTCGATTGGAACGTGCCAAGAATCGTTGCAAGTCGCACCTTCTCCAAAAGAGACTCCCTTGTGTCAGACGCACGAACCACAACCTCTGACAGATTACAGAACTCACGATTGCGTAGAATAATCTCTGAACATGGGTTTGTGCCAAACTCAAAGTCCTCTGTGTTTCTGCGACCATTCTTTGATGCCATCCATACGGCAGACTCACGATTAAAGATGCCACGCTCACCCGACTTGGAATCATAAAGAGACTTCCATTCATCCATAAACACACCGATATCTGGTTTTTCTGCATATGCGGCAGAGTTATTTGCCAACGCACGTTGAGGATTGTCATTCCACCACTGACCAGACTTCGCAGCCCTCATACGGTCATCAGATAAGTTTGACAGACTGATTAAAGCAGAGCGACGAACACCACCGACAACCACAACTTCAGCAATCTTACACACCACATCATGCGCTTCGATAGAAGATAATTTACGACCAGCCGCATTCTTGAAAACATTGACTGTGAAGTTCATGAGGGACTCAAGTGGCTCTGGTCCACTCGCTCGACCACCAAAAGTCTTGAGGGGTGCGCCAGCGGGTCTTACCTTTGACAAGTCCCAACGAGGTATCTGTCCGATATACAACATACCAATAAGTTCTTTCAGTGCTTTTGCCCAGCCTAACTTGGAATCAGCAACCGTGATAGTAGTGTCTGTTTCAAAGAACTCATCAGCAATCGTAGGCAACTGTGAAACATACTGACGTTCCACTGAGAACCCGACACCTGTGCCATTCATGAGAATATAAAGAATTTCGTCAAATGCCTGTGGACGATCTACTGCAACATACGAACAGTTATACCCTGCAATATTTTCTCTCTTGAGTGCTTCACCAGCCGTCATGATACAACGCATGGATGGCATAACACGCAATCCAAGAACCGCTTGTTCAAGTTCTGTTCGCAACTCTTTACTGAGGGTGAAGTTTACTGTCTCTTTGAGGTGTTCTGTGAAAAAATCGAAATATCTAGCAACTGTCTCGTCCCATGTTTCTCGTCTTTCTTTTTCTGGTAACCATCTTGAATATCTTGATAAGTGAATGAACTCTTGGTAGGATGTGGGAAGATAGTTGTTAGGCATTTATTTTTCTCCATTCTGCGAACCTTAGACTTGCTGCCGCTGTTTTAAAGGTGTTGTCTGTTATTATTTGTTGTATATCTTTTTTGCTGTAACCAGCGAGTATCATATCGTTTATATCTTTATGTTTCATTGAGTCAGGCCAGATAACGACATTTCTTCCCTGACTTATCGTTTTATCAATCTGTTTACAAATTTCTTTATTTCTTGGCTCGTTGTCAAATATAATTGTCAACTCACCGTTCAACATCAATCTTCCACTAATTGACAAGGGTTTGGAAAAGTCTGCCCCTGCAACTGCGATACAGTTATCAAGGAACATACTATCTATCGGTCCTTCCACAACATATATTTGCTTACTCTTGTCCACTCTATCTAGACCGTAAATCTTATCAGCGTCCTCATCTAACTTGATGGTGATATACTTGGGAACTTCTTTCCCAAATGCCCTACCTTGATATGCGAATATTTCTCCTTCCTCGTTTCTGAACGGAATCATCAACCTTGGGTGATCGCCACTCAAGGATGGAAATTTGTTCTTTATTAGTGTATTCGTGAATTTATAAAATGAATCACATAAGTATAGATCATTGGAGAGAAACTGTTTCGGTATTCTTCTCTTTTCAACCAGTCTTCTCGCCGGGTGGGTATCGGCCAGTTCCGAAATGGATCGAAGTGATTTAAATATATCCTTCTTAAAAACTGGCGCATCGAATTTAAACTCCGGTTTGGGAACAGGAGAACGGGTAACCGTGCCTCCATCTCTATATCGTTCTAGTATATAGTCATCGTAAGTTTTTGAGTCTACATGCTTGATTAAGTTTGCTAGTGTTGCTCCAGTGCCACAGTTGTGACATTTATAGAACAAATCTGCTTTTTTACGAAACACATATCCTCTGGCTTTTGTGCGAGACTTCTGTGAATCTCCACAATATGGACAACGAAAGTTCCAAAGATTATCCCCTTTCTTTTTGAAAAGGGGAAGCATTGAACTGATTAGATTTAGGTATTTTACATCAATATAAGACATATGACATAGTAACAAAATATCATTATAATGTCAAGAGAAGTTTACAAATTTATGTAAAATAAATCCTGCAACGATAGAGCAACCTATCAGAACATGCCGCCATTTTTCAAGAACACCAATTCTTTTATTAAGGTCTTCTCTAATTTTTTGTATCTCTTTATTTTGGTCGGCATGTTGTGACGCTGCTGCTGTCATGATTTCTTTGGTATTTGTAGTAACTCTGGAATGCAACTCTGATAACTGTGTAGAAACCTCAACTCTACGACTCTCCAAAGCTTCTTCTTGCCTTGATAGTTTTTCTTCATGCACCGCAAGCATACGGTAAATAGAGTTGGAAACATCGGTCAATTTCTCAATTGCAACGTCTAGCCTATCGTGTATTTTTCTTTGGTCCTCTAACTCTTTCTTGAGAAGTTTGACCTCTGTTTCCAAGTCTGCCATTTTAATCTTTCTTGATAATTGAAATGATGCCCCACACAATAGCAGCATAAGCAACCAGTTCTACGAACGGACCACCTAAAACTATCAACAGACCAAACGCTATAAGACTAGCACCTGACCATGAGGACATCTCTTTTACTCTATCTTTTAACCAACTCATTTAAATCTCCTCTTCTACCTTTGACTTAACTGTGTTATTTGACGAACAATGAGCCGCATGTCTCTTACCCAAGTCTTGAATAACTGAATCGGCAACATATTCGTTTTTAGAGGATTCAGAATCAAAAACTCTAGTTTTAGATTTAGTCAAACCATCCTCAGAATATGAAATATCAAAACTAGTGCATTTGCCAGTAGACTCATATTTTTCATAAATGTGAAGCATGTCTTCATCTGAAGCTGCAAAAAAAGGTGTTTCCAAATCTGGTCTAACCTCTTTGATTATTCTACGCCATGCCATAAATGTCTCCCCTATTTACCATCGTTCATGTGTATTCTGTCTAAGTATTTTATTTTATCTTCTAAGTTATTTATCTTTTCAGCAATATTAGGATATTTCTTTTTCCAAGCTTCTTCTCTTGACAAGGTTTGCAACTTTAGTTTTTTTGCAGCCCAATCAGAGATATCAGCCACTTTATCATAGAACCAGATACCTAGTTTGGTTTCTGAAAACCAACTATCTACAGCATTACCTAAAATACTCCCCGCTATTGCAGATATTATCCAGAACCACATTTATACTTCCTTATCTAAATAGTTTCTCAGCAACTTCTTTTTGTTTTACCCAACCTAAACTTTCCCACTTCTTGGCAATGTTTCCAAAACCATCATCTATCTTTAACTTCTCTGTTTCTTTATCTAATTCTGATATAGAACGAGTTTTTAGTTTTTTGACCAACTTCCACGAACCATCTTTTGGAAAGGAATACCATACAGATTGCCAGTTTGGGTTTCCCGATATATCTCTTCCAACTTTAGGGCCATTTTCATTCGGAGTGTGAGATTTGTCTCTACTTCCTTCCATAGACGCATACTTTCCAAATCCCCCCATAACCTCTACTTCATAAGCAGATATGAAACTTCCAGTTCCGATTCCTCGTCTATCTTGTTGGTCGATGAATTTTATAACTCCTTCAATACTGGCTGCATTTTTACCAATAAGATTGTCCTGTCTGCTTCCTAACCGATACACTTTGATCCGTTCACTTTTAGCTTCAGTGACATACTGCATGAACCTTTTCATGATTTATACTTTCTTTGCAAATGACCATAGGACATAATCCCCAAATAATACATAGTATCATACATAGGCAATCTCTTCCTCCATAAAACATGGCACCTATGAACAGATTTTTTCATCTCCTCAAGAGTATAGTATGGAATATCTCTGCCATAAGATACAGCGTAACCAGTATCCTTCCAACTCATTTTTTACCTACATAAACCCATTTGTGTTTTTCCTCATCCCACTTGACAACGCTAGGATCACCACGATTGCCACCGTGAGAAAACTTTTTACCCTTTGACTTAGGATTTTTACCCGGCATAAGTCTCTTACCCATTAGTTTTTCTCCACATCAGAACTTGCAGGCCACCGACCAAACAATCTTACTGACCAGTATGCAGAATATATTTTAAATGCTGACACTTTTGGATCAGCCGATTTCATTCCCCACAAAAAAACTTTATCAGATAACTTTCTAGCCTGTCTCCAAGTTTTCTTATTCATTTCTTCAGAGTTATAATAAGAACGTAATACTGCGTATAAATGATCATGTATCACAGCGGCTCTGGCAACATCCCAAGGAGCAATCACTGCCCAAGCAATCCGAGGAACAGATGCAAGATCAGTTCTCATACCAGTCTTGCAAGTTACTCTACCATTACTATCGACATTGGCTTTAACTTCCTTAAAGGTTGCTATGTCTTCGGGTGCAAGTTTATCTGTCTTGAATGACAAAGTTTTTTCTAAAACCCAAGTTTTTGGCGCTGTGAACTGTGCGCTAATTTTTCCGTTGAACTTTCCCATCAGTATCTTCCTTTTTTGCGGGTTTCACTGCTTCCTCATAGTAGATAATGATTTGTTGTTGTTGATCAATAAATCTTTTCAGTTCTGCCATATTGTATGCGATTGTTTCATAATCTCTAACACTCAACCCATAGAAAACGAAATCGCCATGCTCTTTTTGAAATCGCTCTTTGAAAGCGTCATAATTTTCTGTATTTACAACATAAAAGTAAATATCATTTAATTTTACAGGCCGAGGTCTATTTTGTATCGGTATCTTTCTTTCTATCTCTACAGTCTTTACTTTAACCGGCAGAACGTCACGCCAACTACTACAACCACTACTTAACAACAGGAGCGGGAGGAGTAGCACCAGTGAGACTTTCCAACGATCTAAAAAGTTTCTTTGTTCCATTGTTTATCTTCTTCTCTACTAACCCAGGTTTCTTCAAGCTTAACTTTGAAAGATCGTGCTTGCGTAGCTTATCTATCAAAGTATTTTTGTAATCATTTGCTTTATCTAATCTTACTTGCAACTCTTTATTTAGCTTATCAAACTTTTCTCTATCAGCAATCAAAGTTTCAATCGTTTGGTCTTGTATGGCCTTTGCTGTTTCAAGTTTTGCATTGTTTTCTGTGAGAGTTTGAATTCTTGATTGTGTGTCTTTATAATAGTAGTAACCAGCATACACTACACCACCAACAAGTCCAACAACAACTATGAGCATGTATATTTTAAGCATTCCAATTATTCCTTTTGCATATTCTTTTTAGAACGTGTTTTTCTCTTTGGTTTTGGTTTAATAATATCATAATAAGTGGCTAACACTTCTAGTGGAGATGACGCTTTTCTAATCTTTATTTTTTGATTTCTGTTAGCATTTTGGGAAGCTTCAGACTCAAACAATCGAAGTTTCAATTTAAATAACTCCTCTTTATGTGTTACATCTTGCTCATCAAAATCAATGATAGAATCAAAAAGTTTTTTTTGAGCTTTTTCTACAAGTCTGTCATCACTCAAGCTTGATGTTAAACCATTCTCCTTAATATACTCTTTAACTATATTTTGAAAATCTTTACGATATACTCTTGCTCTTTCCTGTGTGGTTTCTTGTATAGTCTCATACGAAACTTCTTTCAGCAAAGCTTGAAACCTTACATCAGTTTCATCAACTTCCATATAATAATCATACGCTCTTGGCTCACCATCTGGAGTTAGTTGCTCATCCTCTCTGTAAGTCACACATACTGTATCCAACTCAGGGTTTGTATAATATGCCTCAATAATCCTACCACAAAATGGAAAGGGACGATTTCTTCCATGATAACCAGCAAAATCTGTTGTTGGAACATCAACCATTCATTTTCTCCTATGCCTTAGTAACTCTTAACGTATATGTATTAATAGTTGCGGGTGAACCAGCGGGAAACTCTTGCGCTCTATAATCATTAACATTCTGAAGTGTCGTTGAAAAAACACTACTATTCAATTTAGTGTCCACCATACTAGAGCCTCTAGCGTTGCCACCAGAGCCATCCGTTGTTATTGAGTATGTTATTTTATAACCAGCAATTTCAGCCGCATAGACTTGCAACCAAGTTCCTAGCAAGGTTGTTGCTTCAGCAATACTATATTGTCGTATATCAAAATCTTTAATATTCGTCGGATCAGCATACTCATTATCCAGAAACAATAATCTAGTTGATGGCACTGTGCTTCCAGCATTTCTCCTATGAAGATAGTATGAGTTTATATTTGTTGGCTGGTCTAATGTTTCTGGAATACCGGATCGAGTATAAGCTGAAGCGTCCGCTCTGGTATCCACAAATATCGCAGTGCCTGAACCGGACACCTCTGTATAACCAGTTTTAGAGCTATTCGTATCTATTGTGAAAGTTCCAGCGGTGGTATCAGATTCTGTGGCGGCAACCATCAAATCAATGGTTGGCTCAATCAGAGAGTCCACTAAGTCTTGCAGATTCATCGGTTGTATGCTACCACTGTTGCCCGTGCCACTAAAAAAAAGTGGATAGTTATATCCAGTGTCAGCCGTGCCAGTGTTAGAGGTATCAAACGCACCAGAGACTTTATCAAAGTTGACTGTTACAGTTGTCACATCATCTGTTTGACTGGAGTTAGGAAATGAAGACACAAAACCATCAGAGCCAGTTTTTGCCGCACCAGCTTGCAATCTCGTATCTGCCATTGTCGGTGATATCGTGCCACTATTAGAGACAACAGATAAGGTTGATGATGGATTAGCTGCATAGTGGTCTATCATTGCAGTTTGCCACTCTAGTAACTCTGCATCTGTTAGTTCTCTAAAAGTGCCAGAAGTGTTTGCCGGTCCAGCGTCATATACTAGTGGTCTTCTTACTGTCATTACGATACGCCATTGACTGTCTGCAAATGGTTTCCAAAAGAATCTCTAATGGTAAATCCAGATGTTACCCATGATGTTACGTTTTCCATTAATAAATCATCCCCAGCGTTTGCGCCAGCACCATCTGTGCCACCGTCTTCAATTATAATATTATCTCCAGCGTCAGTGCCAGAGCCATCTGTTCCACCATCTTCAATAACAACGAATGCAGCAGCAAAATCTGTACTAGAGAAAGCAGTAGTTGTAAGTTCACCGGCAATTGTCAAGTTTCCAGTTGAACTTAGTGCCATCTTAGCGGTAGCAGATGCAGCAGCGGTTTCTGAAACACCAGTTGTGAATACTAACTTGGTTGGGTTTGCACTAGCAGAGAATGTTCCTTCAGCAATAGCATGAATACCAGCAGCAACTGTAGCAGCATCCGTTCCATCAGAGTCACCAGCAGCAAATTCAAGAGATGCAATAACCTCATTCGCAGTGAGGGCATCCTCTTCAGATTTCAACTGTAAAACAAGTGGAGTATCATCACTGGTAAAATTCTGGGAAATCTTAAGGCCACTATTATGAAGGTGTGTCACATGAATGTCATTATCAGTGCCAAAAGAAAGGATGGCAGAATCTGATTTAAGTCTTAAATCATCACCAACCGTGAAGTCTGCCGCAACACTAGCACCACCAGCAACAGTCAATGCACCATCAGATGCATCAGTATTTGCTGTCGTGGCAGAAATGGCAACAACACCACCAGAAGAAATTGATATTGCGTCTGTGTCTGAAGCAGAACCTATTGTACCGCCATCTTTTATAATGATATCATCTTTGAATGTAACAATACCCGTTGAAGCAATCGTGATGGCATCATTGGTTGTTGCAACACCGATTGTTCCACCATCCTTTATCATAAGGTCGTCAGCGATTGTCAATAGACCGGCTGAACTCAAAGTCATTTTAGCAGTCGCAGAAGCCGCAGCGGTTTCAGAAACACCAGTCGTGAACACCAGTTTTGTTGCATTTGCGTCAGCGGCAAATGTTCCTTCTGCAATCGCATGAATACCAGCGGCAACAACAGCACCGTCAGTTCCATCAGAATCTCCTGCCGCCATTTCAATGGATGCAATAACATCATCAGCAACTATTGCGTCTTCTTCAGATTTCAATTGTAAAATAGTTGGCCTGTTGTCAGTGTCAGCAATTGTATTAGTGATTGTCAAACCGACATCGTGAACGTGCGTAACAGTGATTTCAGAGTTAGCACCAAAAGATAGAATAGCAGAGTCGGATATGAGTCTTAAATCATCACCTATTGAAGCGTCTAAAGCAATACCAACACCACCAGCAACTGTTAGCGCACCATCAGATGCGTTAGTGTTAGCCGTGGTAGCAGAAATACCAACGACACCGCCAGATGAAATCGAAATAGCATCTGTATCAGAAGCGGAGCCGATAGTCCCAGCATCCTTGATAATAATATCATCAACGAATGTTACAATGCCTGTGGATGCGATTGTAATAGCAGTTGCCGCAGATGCAACACCAATGGTGCCACCATCCTTGATTAAAATATCATCTTTAAATGTTACGATACCAGCACTACTAATTGTCATCGCATCATTAGCAGAAGCAACACCTATCGTTCCACCGTCTTTGATGACAAAATCATCAGCGATTGTTAGAAGTCCAGCAGAACTCAAGGTCATCTTAGCGGTCGCTGATGCCGCAGCAGTTTCAGAGACACCAGTTGTAAATACTAATTTTGTTGCGTTTGCTGAAGCAGAAAATGTACCTTCAGCGATTGCGTGAATACCGGCAGCAACAACTGCCGCATCGGTTCCATCAGAATCACCAGCGGCCATTTCGATAGATGCAATAACATCATCAGCGACAATCGCATCCTCTTCCGATTTCAACTGTAAAATAGTTGGTCTGTTATCAGTGTCAGCAATTGTATTGGTGATGGTTAGTCCCACATCATGGACATGAGTTAGGGTGATTTCTGAATTTGCACCAAAAGATAGAACAGCGGAATCTGATATAAGTCTAAGGTCATCACCAATGGAAGCATCTAAAGCAATACCAACACCACCAGCAACAGTTAAAGCACCATCAGATGCATTTGTGTTAGCAGTTGTTGCAGAGATATTAACAACCCCACCAGATGAGATTGAAATCGCATCAGTGTCACTGGCAGAACCAATGGTCCCTGCGTCCTTGATTATAATATCATCAACAAATGTAACGATACCAGTCGATGCGATTGTTATTGCATCTGTGGCTGAAGCTGCCCCAATCGTGCCACCATCTTTAATGAGAATGTCATCCACGAAGGTAACAATACCTGTTGAAGCAATGGTGATGGCACTGGTGGACGAAGCAGAGCCAATTGTTCCAGCATCAGCAACTAATATCGCATTAGATGTAAGGCTTGTGATACCAGTAACCACACCAGCGTCTATGTTGACGGCACCATCTAATACAATCGCAGAACCACTAGCTGGAGTTATGTTCACCGCTCCAGTGGATGCGGTAATCGTGTTACCGTTTATGTTTATGTTATCTACATCTAGGGCCGTCAATGTTCCAACAGATGTAATGTTAGTTTGTGCGGCAGTGGTTAGTGTCACATCTGCAATATAAGTTTTAATTCTGGATGCAGCGGTCTTTCTGTTTGTTCCACTTGCACCATCATCAATAATGAAAAGGTCAGCATCAACAATCGCAGCGCTAATATCAGTTGCACCGTCAATGTCTACATCGGCAACAGATAGTCCAGTGCTGAAAGATGGAGCCTGACTAAAAGTAACTACGCCATTTGCTGCAATTGATATCGCATCTTGATCTGAAGCTGAACCTATATTACCACCATCAGCTATAACTATATTGGACGCACCGACTTGTTGAAGGCTTTCTACATCTGCTACCAGATTATTAAATTCAACTCTAAAATTTTCTAGAGTATCAGTTGTTGTGACTGTGCTTGCTGATATTGCCATTGTTATTCTCTACCTTTTTCACTATTTATATAGTGACATATGCCTTTATTCACGCTCTTTTTTGGCTAGTCGTCTTTGTCTTTGAGCCTCTAGTTTTTGACGGTGTTTTCTATAAGCTTTTGTTCGGCCATCAATCAGAGGTATTCTTCTTTCTTTTTTCTTTTTCGGTTCTTTTCTCACAATTGGTTCATCGACCATACCAGGCGGTGCGTTACCAACAGATGTTGTTGGCACATCCTCATTCTTCACTGTAAAGACTGTAATCTCTTCTATTATATCCTTAAATTTTTTCATTGGACTAAATCCTCCAATCCAACATATATTTTTTCTTGTGTTTTAACATGAACAACGGGAAATATATCAACACCTAATATTGTATCAACTGGTGCTTCATCATCAAAAGCAACAACCTTGTCACCTTTTTTCGCACTCAACTCCTCTTCTTCTTTGTTTAGTATATCATTGGCCAACTTATACTCACCCTTTGGAAGAACCTCACCGAAACCTATGACTTCTTCCGATATAGTATCATCAATCTCATATCCCTCTTCTTTCAAATATTTCATAAATTCCTTTTCAAAGATATCTGGATCATCAACTGATTCTTTGAAGGTATCTTTGAGAAGAAATAATGCAGCGGCATATGTTCCTAACTTAGTTCTAAGTCCGGGCACCTTTGCAAATATTTTTTTGATATTGAATACAAGTTTATGAAGAACAGTGTATGCACTCTTCTCCTCTACTGTGCGAAGCGGAGTGGGTTTGTTGGTGGTTCCTGGCACTAATATGCGTTTTCCATCAGCATCTATTATGCCTAACCGATAAGCATCTGTCTTTTCAAATGGAGTAACCAATAGCTTAATAAACCTATAGGTCACAAATAAGTCTATCGCTCTTCCCATTACAGTTTCCTTAAAACCTCTAATATTTCCTCGTTATGTTTTATCTCTTGTAGTTCATCATCCCTTATCATATTTAGGAACAATAAAAAAGACTTGAGCGAACTAAAATGCTCTTGTTGAATTTTATGCAAGAGCAAAGTCACACAAGCCTCGGACCCAAATAGAT
>VTLG01011043.1_pt1 | contig 42623 bp, 59 predicted proteins | sample 4694571 | NCBI WGS metagenome assembly VTLG01 (sample SAMN12604809, study PRJNA352737) | marine metagenome | biome: ENVO:00000447; feature: ENVO:00000209|ENVO:00000569|ENVO:01000036; material: ENVO:00002151; isolation source: viral sequences binned using virsorter ...
GTGAAGAGAGCAGGACAGGTATTTACAGCATATATAAGAGCAGGTGTATGTGGTAGTTTATCAGTACCAATGATGATGGAACTGGAAACTAAAATACATGAGTATAAGGATGTAGGTGGTGTAAATACTGAAGTATGGAAGATAAAGAATTTTGACCATTGGATTATTGTTGCATCTAGTTTTGTATCTACTGTTCCTAGTAAAGAAGAGAAATCTGATATAAGTGCGTGAGTTTGAAATAAGGATAGCTAGTACTGTAGCTACTTATCCAGTACCAATTGATAAAACTATATTAGATGTATTATGGGAAAATGGTATTGAGCATGAGTTTGGTTGTGGAGAGGGTATGTGCCAAACTTGTTTGACAAGATATTTGGAAGGTGAAGTAGAGCATATGGATGTTCTAGGGGATGATGAGTTTGATCGTAATAAATATCTAACTGTCTGTAAGTCCCGTGCGACATCAGATGTTTTAGTTTTGGATCTATAAATGAATGGTATGTTATTCGTGAGGGCTATGGAAATGAGCCAGATTATTGAGATTACGTATAAATCCCCCCTAGAAGATGAGGTATGCCCCAAGTGTGGTAAAGAAGGATGTACGTGTGGACCGGAATGTGACTGTGAGCCACCTATTGAGGAAGTTATTCTTGATACGCATAGTGATAGGGAAAAAGAGTTAATACAGGACTTTGAAGAATGAGTGAAATAGATAGAAAATATGCTGAAGCACTTCTCTTTACAAAAGATAAAGAGGTTAAAGTTACTGGCGGTGTTATACCGTTACACAGAAATGAAGCTAATATGGATGAAGCCAGAGGAATGCTAGATGCTATAGAAGCTAATAAACAGAAGAAAACTAGAGCAGATCGTGTGGAAGCAGGAAGGACTGAGGATGCAATTAGAAGTACTCCAATATGGACTTTAAGACAGAAAGTAAAAGAAAATAGAAAAGCAAATGAAAAGTCTAAAGTAGTCCCTAAAGGATTCAAATTCGGTAACTAGGAGGATAAGATGGATAACCAAGGACATGCAATAGTACTACCCAACGGATCAGTTATTCCCTGGGAAGCATTGAAGATGGACGCAGAGGCTAAGAATGCCACTAATGCAAACTCTTCACATTTCCAGCGTGTAACCTCTAACGAAAAGATTCAGTAATGCCTCGCGTAGGCAAGAAGCACTATCCTTATACTAAGGAAGGCTATAAGGCTGCTGATAAGGAACGTAAGAAGAAAAAGAAGAAGAAGAAGAAGAAGACTTCTAAGAAGAAATAGTTAATAGTAAAGGAGATAGAATTATGACTGTACAACAAATGAAGCCTATAAAGGGCAAAGTTAGAAAGGGAGTGCCAGTCAAAGGAGTCAATAAAAAACAAGCAGGAAGTTCCCCAAAGAAGAAGCCAACGAGAAAGGGATAACTTCGAAAGAAATAGGAGACTAGACTATGGCTAATTATGCAGTAGTGGATTACGCTACTCCAGCAGGTACTCTCTTAGAGGTTATTGCCGCTATGGAGACAAAGATAGAAACTATCGATGATGGTAAAACTCTACGTCTTGTTGACGTTAAGCAACTCTCTGGGGATAACTTTGTAGGTGTCCTCATCTACGATGCTTAAAGAGTAGGAAGTAATGGGTGAAATTATAAAATTCCCTAAAGGTAGAAAGAATACACCAGATATGTCTGTTGTAGATAATAAAAATCGTGAATGGGAATTTACTATGAAAAGAGCTAGAAAGATATCAGATCCTAGCCTACGGGCAGTTGCCGCCGCAGCAAAAGATGTTTGGGAAGCTGCTGATAACCTAACTCCTAAAGTATCTAAAAATGGATTTAAATGGCGTAGTATAGCAAAGGGTGCTGGTAAAGTAGCAACCCGTTTAGGTGGTGCTGGTGCATTAATAGATTTGCTGACTCCTCCCATTTCTAATGGAAAGATTCATAGACATCCCATATACGATAAAATAGCCAAGATCCCTGAAAAGCAAAAACGCAATCCATACTCAAATAAGGTAACATTAGGCATACAGTAATGGCTAAGAAGGGTGAGTATATAGAAAATGCGTCCAAGGAGACTATTAGGCAACGCAAGAAGAATCAAAAGCCTCATCAGAAGAAGAAGAGAGTGGCTAGGAACAAAGCACGTAGAAAAGCCGTTAGAGACGGAAAAGTCACAAAGACTAAAGGTGGAGCAGGAAACCCAGGGCGTAAACCCGAAGTAGATCACCACAAAGGAGGTACTCGTATTATCTCGCACAAGAAGAATAGAAGCAGGGATAATAACAAGAACCACAAGAGGAAGGCATAATGGCATATAATGATTTTGGTGATTTAGATGAAGTAGGGGAACCAGGGGAATCTGGTACAGGAGGTGGTGATCCTGGCGATCCTTATGGTGGAGATAATTGGGCTGATAATCCAGATCAAGGCCAAACTGTATTAGAAAAAAATAAACCAAGATCCATGCAGAAAGATTATCAAGTATCTGAGGATAGTGTATTCTCTGGTATGGGTGGTAGAATAACAGGTAATTTATATGATTTAATAGGTGATCCTAGAGAGACTCTTGCTAAAGCAGGAGGAGCCATCTCTGCATTAGCTGGCGGTCCAGCCGGGGGGCTAACTCAAAAGCACACGGATAAGTTACATAATCAAATAGCAGCAGAAAACCGTATGAGGGCTGCTAGTCAGAAAGATGATTCGCTGTTTGAAACCGACCAGCAGCTTTATGATAGAACTACTGAAGGCAGCGACCCACAGAGTATGAAAGAAGTAGCCATAAGTCTTGATGATCGTACAATGGGTATAAATGAAGCAGATATAGTAGGGACTGTTGCTGGCCTCGCTATACCCTTTCCTGGAGCAGGATTTGCTGTTTCAGCAGCTTTGAAAGCTGCACAAACTAAGGGCGGTCCCTTCGGAGGTACTCAATATAATACAGGGTACTACAGTCCTTCTTTTGGTTGGATGACTAACCCTACTAATCAAAATGTTGCTATGGCAGATTTTATGAAAGACTCTGATTATGGTGGAGAAGGGGGGAGTGTAGATCCAAGGAGACTTCCTATTAGACCAAGACCAGAATATGGTTCTCTTAATAAAACATTTACTGAACCTACAGATAATAAGGCTGATTTAGCCATAGAACCTGCTAGAGGACCATTACGTGCCTGGAGGAGTAAGGGTAGAATATATACATGACCAATCTCACACGCAGACCCACCCGTAAACAATTTAAGCAGTATAATCCCGATGGAAAGAAAGATTTGGAAGAGTGGCGTACACGCTTTGTTGCTATTGCTGATCCTACTGAGTATCGCGCTGCCATTGACCTTGTAGGTTCCTGGGCAGAGTGGCAAAGGTTTAAGAAAGAGTGGAAAGAGTTCAGGGATGTAATACTCATTGATTGGCTTGCAGAGGTAGAGATTAAACTACGTTCTGATGCTATCGGTAATATGTGTGAACAGGCTCTTGATCCTAAAGGTACGGCAGCAGCTAAGTGGATAGCTGAAGGTAGATACAGGCCACGTAAGGTAGGTGCGCCTAGTAATGCAGAAGTACAACGTCAAGCTAAGATTCAAGCTAGTATTGACGATGAAGTTGAAGATGATATAGCTAGAGTAGCTGATATCGTAGATTTGAGATTAGTAGGAGCAAATAATGTCTAAGGGAAGTAGCGTTAGAAAGCCAGGAGAACCCCGAAAGAAGAAAAGTAAAATACCTTCTAATCTTAGTTGGTCTTGGCAAGAAATATTAGCTATGCAAGCCCCTACAACTCCAAAGGGTAGAGAACCCCTAATCGTACCTAAAAAAGTAAACACACCTCCTAAAGGGGCAAAGATCCAAAAGAAAATATTAAAAACAATAAAAAGTATCCCTGATATAAAAATACCACCCCAACCCTCCCTTTGGAAACCTTCTGGTGAAGCAGTTAATGTACCTAGTCCTAGCTACAAAGCTCCAAAGGTAATCCCTCGTAAAACATCTACATCCTCATCTCTTAGATTAGGAAAAGTTGGAGAAGCACCTAAAGACCCGCATAAAAAGGCTAAAGAAAAGGATCAGGAAGTTAATTATCAAAAGTGGCTTACTTCAGGAAGGTCAGCAATAGCAGGAGCAGTAGATTGGGTTAAAACTACATATGAAAAAGATATAAAAGCATATGACGAAATTGGAGGATCGCCTAGTAAAGCTTTGGAAGTTATACTAAAAGAAGGTAAAACAAGGCTTGGTAAAAAGGTTAAAGAAGTAGAATTTGAAGATAGACGTTCTGCTAGAGAAGAAGCATTTTATGAAGCTGCTCCAAAAGGATCAGGAAAATCTGTCGGTAGTATTCAAATTCTTAAAAAAACCGTGGAAAAGATATTCCCACAAAAATCTGCCAGTAAAGTTGTTATGGATATGCCACCAAAAAAGGGTGCTATTCCAGTAACAAAAACTCATACCGAAGAATCTACTCCTACTCTAAACACTACAAGTGCTAAAAAGAATGGTGGCACGAAAACTAAAAATGTAGCGAAAGAGCCTCTTAAAAACCCAAGACTATTTACTCCAAAATTATCTCCTCTAACTGTCAACCCTAGAGTTGTTACAGAACATAAAGCTAAACCTATAATTGAAGCGCAATCTACCCCAACTAAAATAACAAGTAAAAGTGGTAAGAAATGGGTTGATATAAGTGATGGTGGCCTTGAAGATAAAATGGGTAAATGGATTGCAGGTAAAGTAGGAAGTTACGAGGCATACTCAGGCGTAGAAGGTACTTCTAGTTGGATTAAAAAGAAGTATAAGAAAACAAAAGAAGGTAATGTTATTCGATGGAACTGAAATGAGGTGGATAGATGCGAATTTGCTTTATAGCAACAAAAACCTTACTAAAGTTCAGCAAGAAGTTAGATCGGCTGCTCTCAACAATCTGGAAGCATTTATTAAACTTGTCGCACCGTATCAACTCATGGCTCATTGCCACATACAGATGTGTCACTGGGCGCAAGAGTTCATAAATGAAAATAGACTACTACTCTGGCCTAGGGATCATGGTAAATCACGTCATGCAGCTTTTTACGCAGCTTGGGAAATTATCCGTGATCCTTCTACTACCATTATATACGCTTCCGCAACTGCTGAGAAGGCAGAAGAACAGCTAAGATTTATTAAGACTATTTTAGATAATAAGATTACCCGAAGATACTTTCCAGGGTTATTATATATAGAAGAGGGTAAAAGAGAGGCTTGGAATAAGACATATATAGTTGTAGACCACCCATTTAGAAAGACAGAAGGTGTAGTAGATTCTACCCTTATGACCTGTGGATTGGAAAAGACTATCACTGGAAAACACTGTAAGAGACTTATACTAGACGATATAGTAGTACCGGAGAATAATACTGAAACTGGACGTAGAGATGTTAATTCATGGGCAGCACAAGCAGCATCTATTATGAGTGCTGACAGTTCCATGTTCGTTGCAGGTACTAGATACCATCCTAAAGATGCTTACCAAGTTATGATGGATATGTCTTATGACGATCCAGAAGAGAACGAAGATGGGGAAGTATCCGTAACAGAAGTACCCATGTTTACAGTTATGATGGATAACGTAGAACTTGATGGAGAGTTTCTATGGCCTCGTCAGCAAAGAAAGGATGGTAAGTATTTTGGATTCAACCCAACAGTGTTAGCTAAGAAGAGAGCAATATATGAAGCTACTGGTGAGATAACACAATTCTATGCTCAATATTATAATGATCCAAATGATAAATCTACAGCGCCTATTGCAAGAGATTTATTTAAATATTACAAGAAAGATGAAGTAGAATATGTTACAGGTCTATGGACTATAATGGGCAGACCTGTCTGGATGTATGCAGCTATCGATATGGCTGCATCCACAAAGGATTCTGCTGACTATACTGTTATTACTGTAGGAGCCATAGACGAGGACGGCAATAGATACGTAGTTGATATTGACAGATTCAAATCAGGTAAGACTTCTGAGATATTAACTAGAATACGAAACTCATATGATAAGTATTTATTTAAGAAACTACGTATTGAAGCAGTTGCAGGGTTTCGACTCGTTGCACAAGATTTAGCAGATAGATTAACTGAGATGGGAATACGTATTCCTATCGATCTTTATATTCCACCTAATACGGAGGGCAAATTTGCAAGAGTAAATGGGATACTGGAACCTCTCTATCAATCAGGAGCTATTTACCATTATCGTGGGGGTAATTGCCAGGTTTTAGAGGATGAACTTATTTCTGTTAATCCTCTACATGACGATACAAAAGACTCCTGGGCAATGTGTATCGATTTAATGGTAAAACCTCTCCAAAGAAGGCATAAACCCTCAAGTAATGTATTACAATTTCATAATAGGTTTGGGGGTGTAGCAGCATGAGCAAAGCTAAGAGTGGCGGCTATGTTCTCACACTAGATGATATAGATGATGTAGCTGTACGCATCTCGGAGTTATGGGAAAGATATAACACTGAAAGACGTAATGCTATAACCTTAAATGAAGAAGCACGTAAGTTTACCTATGCAACAGACATAGATGCTACTAGTGCGGCTGACCTACCCCACAAGAATAGAACTCATCAACCAAAATTAACACAGATTGCAGATACTCTCAAAAGTCAGTATTTTGAGGCATCTCTTTCCATGCCTGACTTCTTTAAATTCCCACCTCCACGATCAGTTAATAATGCTGTAGCTGTTGCTATGGAAAAGTGGATAAGGGTAAAACTGGAACAACGTAAATTCAGAGAAACTACAGGAAGACAACTAATCAATGATTATGTTGATTATGGCAATTGTTTTGTTACTGTAGATTATGTTATCGAAAGAGATAATCAAGGTAGGATAAGATATAAAGGCCCATCTTGGAATCGTGTATCTCCGATGAATATAGTTTTTAATCCAAGAGAGGAATTTAAAAAAGGTTTAAAGATAGAAAAGAAATTATTCCATATATCTGATATTAAAGACTTTCCCCTTACATATCCTAATTCAGGATTTAAAGAAGAAGTCATTAATAAAGCCATAGATACAAGACATCCAGAAGGTCTTGATGATTGGGTTGAGGTAGTTAAGAATCGTGGCATCAATATGGATGGCTACGGGGGATTCGATCAGTACTTCAAGCAGGATATGGCTGAAATACTTATCTATCGTGGTGATGTATTTAACCCAATTACAAGCGAAACTCAACGTAATAGAGTTGTATACGTTATGGATAAGGCACACGTTATCCGTAATGAACCATCACTAGCACCTTCTGGTTTTGATGGTATACATCATGCAGGATGGCGTATACGCCCAGATAACACATGGGCGCAAGGCCCACTAGACAACTTAGTTGGGATGCAGTATAGAATAGATCATCTTGAGAACTTAAAAGCTGATGTATTTGATATAATAGCACAACCAGTTATCTTTGTCAAGGGCGATGATGTAATGGAGCCTTCAGAGGGCTATAGACCAGGAGCAGTATATTATGGTGGTATCGATAGTGATGTACGTATGTTGGTTCCTGACTCTACTGCCCTTAATGCTGATAATCAAATAGCTAACTACCATCGTATGATGGAAGAGATGGCTGGTGCGCCACCTGAAACAAGAGGTATTCGCACACCAGGAGAAAAGACAGCATTTGAGGTAAGTAAGTTAGATCAAAATGCTACAATGATGTTTGTCGATAAGGCAAGAGTATTTGAGCGTATGCTTGAAACCATGCTTAAAGAGACATTTGAATTAATGCTCATCAACTTTGATATTGAAGAGTATATGGAAATATTCGGTGAAGATAGCGAAGCTGAAGCACTAACTACCTTATCAATGGAGAATACATTAGCTAGGGGTGAATTTACAGCTATAGGTGCTAGGCATTGGACACGAAGAAACCGTGAAACTCTTGAGATGCAACAGTTCATGCAAGGGCCATTACAAGATCCTAAAGTAAGGGCGCATGTAGATGGTAGTAAACTTGCTTCCTTCTGGGAGCGTAAACTCAATATTGAAGATGAAGGGATAGTTGAAGAATATGCAGGAGTTATCGAAGACGTTAGACTTCAAGCTATTGCTCAAGAAGAAGCTAAAAGTATCCAAGAGGAGACAGAAGGGGAACCAATCGGAGTTGGCGATCAGTCCGGTACTGGTACAGAAACTTTTGCCGAAGAAGGAGGACAGGGAGACAGTCCTAGCCCAGGCCAAGGGCAACCCACAACTGGTGGACTTCCTATGTGATGTATTACTTGAGGATTGTATAGATAATATATTTACTCAGGGATACAAAGAAGAAAGAGCGTTTGCTGATGGCAAGGTATACGAAGCACGTAAACTTTTAGAAATATTAAAAGGATTAGAAAATGGCTGAAGCATTGACCGATGCTCTCGAACAAGTAGAGGGCGACAACCCAAATCAAGAAGTTATACCCGAACAGAAGGAGGAAGATTTTATCCAAAATCTAGTCGGTGAAGATAAGAAATATAAAACTGCTAATGACCTAGCAAAAGCATACCACCACGCCAATATGCATATTGACGAGTTGAAGTCTGACTTAGATGAATACAAAGGTGGAAAGGAACTTCTTAATGAAGTTCTTGACGAAATTCGTAGTTCCAATACCGAAGAGAGAGAAGAAACCCCTGCCCCACAAAAAGCTACGGTTGAACCTCGTATTCAAACGGACGATGTTGCGAAGATCGTTGGTGAGGAGTTTTCCAAAAGAGAACAAGCAGCTACAGTATCTAATAATGTAGGTGTTTCAATGGATAAACTCCGAGAACTGTACGGCTCTGATACTAATGTAAAGGTAGCTGTTACAAAAGCCATAAATGGAGATGACAATGTAAAACGTGTCATTGACGATCTGAGTAAGACCAGCCCAGATTCTATGGTTAAATTCATCACTGGTATTGCTCCTGTAGAACAAGTTCCACAGAGTAATACTCCTGGCGTTGATGCCTCTGCTGCCCCACCTATTGCTTTTGAGGGTGAACTAACATGGACAAAGTGTAGGGAAGTTAGGAAGAAGAATCCTAAACTCTATAGTAGTCCTCAGTTTCGTTTACAAATAGAAGCAGCAGCTAATAAAGCAGCGGAAAGAGGTGTTGACTTCTTTGCAAACTAATGGAGAAAAAAGATGGCACTTGACACATCTAATAACTCTCAATTAGTCCGTACAAATGTATGGGCTAATGAGGTAAAGGATGTTTTGCAAGAGGAGCTTATGCTGGATTCTCATGTCCGTTGGATAACTGAGTTCCCAGATGGCGATACGCTAAACATCCCCACATTGTCAGAAATGACAGTGCGGAATTATTCTGAAGGGGCGCAAGTCACTTTAGATGATCCTACCACAGGTAACTTTACGCTGACTATTGATAAGTACTATCAGTCGGGCTTCAAAATTCCCGAGAAGTTCCGTCACGATAGTTTCTATGTCAGTGTTGCGGAAAGTAACTTTGTGCAAAAACTAACCCGTGCATTACTAGAGCAGAAAGAGTCTGATATTGCTAATTTACAAGCAAGCCAGACTGCTACTGATCCTAATACCATCAATGGCATTAACCATCGCTACGTTGGTACTGGAACAACCAGAGTAATTGCTCTTGCTGATATCCAAAAAGCTAAACTTGCTTTGGATAAGGCAAAAGTAATGCGAGGAAACCGCCGTGCATTTGTTGATCCTGAAGTAACTTACCAGTTGCAGACGATCAGTAATGTAATTCAGCAAGACGTATATGGTTCTAACGCTCATCTCCGCGAAGGTATGAACGGTACAGCTTATGTAGGTCGCTTTGCTGGATTTGATCTGTTTGAGTCGTTATTCCTTGATAACTCTCTTTCAGAGGCCATTACGGCAACCGCCCCCGGTGCTGGTGCTTTAACCGCCACTGGTGGTGTAGCTAACATGTTCCTTGGTGAAGAAGCCTTCATCGGAGCAATGAGGGCCATGCCTGATATGGATGCATGGTATGACAATAACACTCGTTCTGACGTATATCATGTGACTATGCGCTACGGCATTAAGCTGTATCGTCCAGAATCACTTGTTGTCGTCATTACAGACTGATTAGGAGGATAAAATGACGCAAGTAAGAACTCCTGCTGGATCGGCTGCTGGTGCGGGTGCTGGTGAATACCTAGCAAGTACCCAGATTCCTACAGATATTACGTGGGATGACCAGGTTGGTGTAACTAACCGCCTAAAAGATGGAGTAGTAGAATATACTAAAGATGTTACTACTTCTGCTGACTTTACATGGGAAATTGTTGCCGAAGATAATGGTAAAATTTCTATGCTAAAGTATGCTAATGGTGCAGTAGCTATGGATGGGTCTGTTGGTTGGGAACTTTCCTTTATCAATAAGACCAATTCTGATGATGTTCTTGGCTACTTTGGTATCGGTTCTGGTACTGAAGCAGCTAAAGGAACGGATAATGACACTGCCGTTGCAGCGTATGGTGCAGCAGAGATTCTCTGCACGGACACCAGTCGCTTCAATAAAGGTGACATTATTCATGTCACGGCTGATCGTGATGGAAGTACTAGTGTTGGTATGTTCCAACTCGTACTCTCATATGAGAACGAAGGCCGCTAAACTGTAAGTTATAGTTGGGAGGGGGAGAGTTCCCTCTCCCATACTATAAGGAGATAAAAACCAATGTCTGTCGAACACTCTACCCTTACGGGATCAGATTTGCATGAGCCAAAAGGTACAGCGGCGGCAAATACTGGTCAAGTATACATAGCTAATGGTTCTGGAAGTGGAGCCTGGACTGCACATCATAATAGATGTGTATTAACTACAAGAATTGATGATATAAGTACTGCTAGTAGTGCATGGGTTGTAACCCCCATAGCTGGAACTATTACTAAAATCTATAGTGTTACAAGTGGAGCAACTACTGGTGGTGCTGCTGTCTTAACAGCTAAGATTGCCACAGTTGCCGTTACTAATGGTGTACTCACTGTAGCAGTTTCCGGTAGTGCTGCTGGCATAGTAGATAGTGCAACACCTACAGCAGCGTATACTGTTACAGCAGGTGCAGCTATCGAAATAGCCACTGATGGTGGATCTACTAATACTGTTTCTGCCGTTATTACATTTGAAATAACCCCATCTTGAGGTAGGTTATGAAGTTAACTCTATTAGAATTAGTACAAGACATGCTAGTTGCTACTGACTCTGAAAATGTATCTTCAGTAGGAGAAACAGAGGATGCAGGTATGTGTGTTAATATTGCTAATAGAGAATTTGAGAAACTAATCTCTAAGTTTAGATGGAGACATACTAGAGCTTTCTCAAAACTAGAAGTAACTACCAATAAGAATGAAATGACATTAGCTTCTAATGCTATAGCTATTGATCCAAGTACTATATATTACAGTGATAGTAAGGTATATTGGATGGACCCTGATAGATTTCTAGCTTATACAATAACTAGGAATACGTCAGAAAGTAACATAGTAGAGTCAAATAACGTAAAGGTATACTCAGATAGAGATCCTCAATACTTTACTAGTTTTGATGATTATACTTTGGTATTTGATTCTTACCCAAACTCTTCTGGGTTATTAAAAGCTAGTACTGATGTAATTGTATACACACAACCTACATCAAGACTACATGCAGATGGTGAATATTTTGATATGCCAGCACAAGCATACCCAGCTTTGTCGCAAAGATGTATAGCTAAAGCTGTATTAGAAATAAAAGGTGACACGCAAGGTTATACCGCAGAAAAACGTGAAGCAGATAATGCTGTAGCTGCTCTCTCAAGAAATATAATCCTTGTAGATAAGACCCCTGATGTTAGACATAACATCATCCCAAGACGATCAATGAGAAATACTTTTAATAGAACGCAAAGGATAATTCCCTAATGGCACAACCTATTGACTTGACCGAGTTCCCTAATTCCTCTGGGTGGCATATACTACACAACCCAAATAAAATGACCTATGAGATTAAATCAGAAAATGGTCGAATACTAAACGGAACATACACACAGAGATCATTTGCAGAAAAGTATTTATACGATTATTTAAAGAAAATGTCTGCACCGACTAAACCAGTAGGTAGACCTAAGAAGAATGTCAACACGTAAACTACAACTACCTGTTTCGGGATTTACTGACGGACTTAATACTGAAGCTTCGGTGTTAAACGTATTACCATCAGAAATGATGAGTGGAAGTACTAATGTCGAGTTATTTCAGAATGGATCGGTACGTAGGCGCAGGGGTGTAGATTTCCTAGGTTCATCAGATGCAGGAGGGTTCTTACAGACAATTCGTACAAGTACTGTTACTGAAGAGTTAAGACAAGAATCCCCTGCTATAACTTATATAACTTTAACTGCCCCTAATGGTGATATTGTAAAGAAGGTTGTAGCTGATGTAAATAATGAATTTTGGATATTTGATGTAACCAGTGCAGCCTTACGTAATATAGATAGTCCAACGCAGACTGTCACAAGAACTGTAGATACTATAATACATTCTGATCCCCAACAGAAATTTGTTAATATGCAGTTTGCTCAATCTGGTAACAGATTATTCTTTTCAGGCAAACATATACATCCTGGCTACCTACAAGTTCAATCATCAGACAATACAAGTTTAGAAGTTGTATACCTTAATGTAATTATACGTGATCCTGATGCTAGTGTTGTAAATACAAGAGTAAGTTATGATAGTAAATACTATGATTGTATATTAGCTCATACATCAGCTACATCTGATAACAGACCAGGTACAGGTACAAATTGGGAAAAGTATTGGATACTTAATGATGGTGCTGTACCTTCTGGGGTAAGTGCGTGGGCTAATACTACAAGTTATACATCCTCTATGATTATCCGATATGATAAAAATACATCAGTAGCTAGTACTGATACATTTCCAATGACTGTTGAGTTTTTTGCTGGTAGAGCTTGGTACGGAGGCGATCCAAAATATCCCAATAGTGTATATTTTTCTCAAGTTGTTATCAATGATAGAGACCTTGAAAAGTTCCACCAATTTGCAGATCCGTTTGATGCTAATGATTCTGCTATTGTTGATGATGATGGTGGAGTCTTATCAATTCAAGGTGCTGGTCTGGTTAAAAGACTTTTAACATTAGGTTCAAATATATTTGTAGGTTCTAATACAGGTATATGGCAGATCAATGGACCTGATGGTGTCTTTAAAGCAACTAGTTTTGCATCCTATCTAGTACTAGAAGATGGTATTGATGGTCCTGCCAATATGGTAGCCATTGATGATGAGTTCTTGGTATTCGGACAAGATACAATCTGGCGTTCTACTATACAAACAAATATATTTGTTACTACTTCAGGTCAAGCAACATTTAAAAGTTTATCAGAGAATAGAATAGAAACATTATATACTACTATACCTAAAATATCTAAAGCATCTGCCAGATCAATATACAATCCTTCGGAACGTAGAGTATATTACTTTCATAATAAAACAGCTAATGCATGGGATGATGCATTTAATAGCCTCGAACAACCGGGGTACTCTAAAGATGTATTAGTTATCGATACAAGATTTCAAGATGAGATACTACCTACAGAACAACAGCAGAAATTACGTAGAACTATTAAAGGTGCATTCTTCACCTACGAACTTAATGATGGTGCTAAAGCCCAACTACCATACATAGCTTGCCCTTTCATTGCCCCTGATGTTCCTCCCATAGACGAAACTGTAATAGGTAATAGTACATCGGTAACTAACTCAGCAGGTACTCTAATCGTAGCAGGTGGTACTCCTGACCCAAAGGATGTTATACTAGCATTAGCTCTACAAAGAACTGAATCTGGTGATGTTATTACAATTAAAGGAGCGTTCTCCTCATTCAATACTAAAAGTATTAAGGATTGGAATGCAGACTCCACTTATGCTATTTCATATAATAGTCCTATATACAGTGGGGTTCAAACTGGTGGAGATTCTTTCCATAATAAAAACTTAACATATTTATATCTTGTATTTAAAAAGGCAGAGAGTGGTATAGGTGATGCAGATGGCATAGATCTTACCCCAGGTGGTTGTTATATGGGATCAGCATGGGACTTTGCTGTAGATAACGATGCGCCAGGTCATACTGGATTCTGGAAAGATGTAGTAGATGCTTCAAATAATAAAGTTACTAATTCTGCTGGAGTAGAAGTCTATAAACGTGACCCTATGCGCCAGGTATATCATGGTACTAGATATACTAAATCTCTAGCTGGAGATGGTGACGATGGATACGATCATGTTTATTACAAACATAGGGTACGTGGTCGTGGGCATGTGTTCCAAGTACAGTTCCATAATGATAATGACAAAGATTATCATTTAATTGGATGGGTACAACAGTTCCACGGTAAGCCAGATTAAGGAGTTTGCAGTATGTTTAATTGGCTAGGAGCTATAACAGCAGTAATAGGGATCGGTGTTTCGGCTTATAGTACCTATGTAGCAGCTAAAGCAGAAGAAGAAAAAGCTGAAGAAATGAGAGGGTTGTTAGCAAAGGAAGCTGAATACAAAGCTAAACAACGTGATATGGAGAAGTTATCTAAACAAAAACAACTTGAGAAAATGACTAGAGCTAGAAAAGCTACAGTTGCTAATTTAATGTATAATAGAGGGTTCTCTGCTGAACAAATAGCTGATCCATTTAAACGCTTAGAAACAGAGTTTGGTGCTGCTACTAAGCAACTAGAAGAATCAGCCTCACTTGCTGGCAGTATTGATGATATAACACTAGAACAAGCACAGTTACAAGCTACACCAGCCGAAACAGGACTAGGAACTATACTAACAAGTGCGGCTGGATCAGCATTATCATTAGCAGGTGGTATTATGATTGAAGAAGATTGGAACCCATTAACTAGTGGTGTGCCTAGTGACTTTACTAATATACATGGTGGTAAAGAACAACAACCTGGATATATCCCTCCAACACCTAAATCTCCAACTTAAATAAGGATTAAAATTATGGGGAATCAAAGTCCAAAAGGTCCAGTAACAGGTAATATAGACTTTAGCACAGGTGCTAAAACTGTAAGCTCTACTAGTGGTATAGGTGTGGGTTATAAGGCTAGGGGTGATTCTCCTCTTGCCCAAGCAGTTGAAGGTGCTTTTAAACCTCTAGTTAGCTTAGTACCTATGGTTATAAAATCAGGTAAAAAAGCAGAGTATGAAAGACTATATGGTAAATTAACAACTAAGTTATATGAAGCTAGAGTTAGTGGTAAGAACAGGGCCATCAGATTTGATATAAAAAATGATTTTGGGAAGGCAGAAATAGCTGCAAATCCAGGTAGCATGGGTATAGTACACGATGTGTTACGTAATGTAGACGTAATGCAGACTAAGGATATTAAGTATGGTGGGCAATCATTTGTTGCTGATGACAAAGGTAATATACTAGGGAGGAATGAGCAGCCAGCTAGGATAAGGGCTGTAGATTACCATGCAAATAATGTTACTAATATGATGCAAAAATATCCTAGATTTTCTGCTGCTACAGAAACAGGTATTTATAATAAACTTAATATAACGGATAAAGCTACAGAACAGATGTGGGGTGGTACTGCTTCCTTACAATCCCAAGCTGTTATTGAAGTTGATAATGTACTAGAAAAAATAGTTGCATCATCTATACCAGCAAGTGTTATAAATATAGATTCCATTAAGGAACTGAAAAATCGTAATAAAGAAGATTTCTTATCAGCGTATAGCAGAGCAAGGGGCGAGTTACTACCTCCAGCATTAGTTGACGAGATGGGGAAATCAAATAGTAAAGTATCTCTAGCTGCCGCCGAACAAGCATTATCTTCTTTACAACTTGATATACATGAAAGAATAGCAAAATCTGACGGATTATTTTTTGAAGGGACAGGCTATGGTATAAAAGATTTAAATACTATGTTTAAGAATGATAGGAAGGAGTTTAAAGAGAAACTAGAATGGGTTACTGAGGCTGGAAGTGAGTTAGGAACAGCTAATACAAGATTAAAGTTACTTGCTTCAGCACGAGAATTACGAGTACAATTTGATAAACTTGAATATCTTGAAGGTTTAAAATCAGGTAGCCCTATGGAAAGGGTTCTCTATGAGAATATAATTAAAGGAGGGGTAGGAGTATGGACTAACCTTGCACAGGTTGCAGAACTATTTGCTTCCGATGGTGATCCATATGGAGTGGCGGCAGTACGCGAAGCTTTTGGTGGTCATACTGCATCTATGGGTAATGCACACTACGAAACACTAAGAATGTATGAAAAAGACCCTGATACATGGGGTGGTAATCCAGAAAAGATGCTAAAGACACTAGCACCTATACTTAAAGGTACAGCAGGACTATTTAATGATACTAAAAGAAATGAAATTATAAGAATATCTAGAAAATATGCAAAAGCACTTAAAGAAAACTTTCCTAATTTATCCGAAGAAGTAGATAATGGTGTTAATAATTATGAAGATGTTATGAAAAGGGCTATAGAAAAATGGAAACGTGGTATTAAGTAGAATAGTATGGCTGATATTACTTCTATCCTACCGCAAGAAGATAAAGTTAAAGAGAGTTCTCTGTCTGTTCCAAGACAGGAAAATTTCTTTAATACACCTAAGTTGTCTTTTGATCTACCATTCCCAGAGCAAACTAAAAAGGATGAAACTCCTCCTAAAGTTAGTCCTAGTATAGAAGGTCCACTAGCAGAAGCAGCAGGAGCCACAAGTATAGAAGATGCACAAAATAATGAGCGAAATAAAATTGTAGAACATAGATCACTGGCTATACGTAATCTTGCTTATACTGTACCTACCAAACCAGATCAATTTAAAGATGTAACTTCTGAAATAATTAATGCACCATTACCACTGAAGACAAATGGCGAGGCGATTGCAGAGGGCATAAGAACTACACACTCTAAAGAAGAAACTAATGCTACTGCTAGACGTTTAGATGAAGTTATAGGTAAAAATCTTCATGTAACTGGTATAACAAATACCTTAGAAGGCACTTCATACAATGAAGTAATGAATAGGCCAGATAAGGATGCAGTTGTTGTAGCTAAACATATCTCCCGTCATAACTCTAAAGCACTAAAAAAAGTAGAAGCAAACGAAGAAACATACTCACTTAACGGATTTATGGAAACTTTAGATTTTATAAATCCTATTGGTGACGAATCTCCAAAAGGTATGGATATTGATGGGTGGCAATTAGTTAAAGATGTAATATCAGGTGATTTTGAGTACAATGAATTTGATAAAAAAATGGAATCTAATTATGGTAAAGAGTGGGAATCAAGGTGGGGATCATGGCTTGCAAAAGAAGTGGGAATTGATGCTGCTCTATTAGCGTTAGCTGCTGTTATCCCCCTTACTGCTCCTCTTATTATTGCTAAAAATTCTACTAGAATAGCAAAATTAAGTGCTGCTATAGGTAGAGCCGTAGTAGTAGGGGTAGGGGGTACTGCTGTTCAAATACCTCAAAGTGCTGCTCTTAATAGAGAACTAGATATTCCTATGGAATTAGCAATAAGAACTGGTGGATTTTTAGGCGCTGAAGGGCTGGGAAGGTTAATTGCTAAAGGTGCATCCGTAACAGGTAGAGGTATATCAAAATTAACAGGTAAAACTAAAAGAGATGCTATAGCTGCCGCTGCTAAAGATGCTAATGTAAAACCAGTTAGTAAGGAAAGTTTAGATAAAATACTTAATAAACATGAGTTTGATGGTTCCCCATCATCCGCCTTTACATTAGGAAGTCTACGAGATAAAGTAAAAAATTATAATAAATTTATAGGCGATACTGCACAGAAGATACTTAGTAGGAAAGAGCTTGAGCTACAAGGTATGGGTCAGGCTGTAAGGAATGATCTTTCTGACCTATTGGGTATGGAAAGAGGTGCTATAGATAATATTGAAATTGATATGCTCCTACCTGATATAACTAAAATGGGAAATAGATTTGACAAGTGGGCAAAAGAAACCCCTCCGTTTACAAATCAAGGTATACTAAGTCAAGGATTATCCACAAGATTATATGCTGGTATGAGAGGCCAGTTTGAGAATGGTACAAAAGATTTTGAACTATACTTAGGCGATGCTGGTTTAGCTCTCAGAAGGTATGAAGAAGGTATTGCCAAGTCTGGCGAGACTATGCTTGGTAAAGTTCTTAAAGCTAGTAGAGTTGGTGAGCCTGTAGCATTAGCATTTCAGTCAGCTAGTAACTACTTAACTGCTAGAAACTTTACGAATAGAGTTGCCAATGGCTTACGTCTAATGTATGAAAATTCTATAAAGGGGTTAAATAAAAAAGAATTAGCTACATTAGATGATGTTCTTAAACAAGGTAATCTTGACCATATGGTATACCAACCTGGCTTAACTGGTTCCCCTATAGATATGTCGCCCAAGGTATACCAAGCATATGTAAAGATGCGTTTTGCATTAGACATGGGTTATGAGATATTAGATAAGGCTAAAGTAAATTCCTTAAAAGGTTCTATAGGGGATATAAAGTACGGTAAAGTATTTAAAACTAAGGATGGGTTTGTACAAATAGCATCTAAAAATGCTATGAAAGATGGTTCTTGGCAAGCTAGGAAATTTAATAATGACACACTATCTTCTGTTGGTGAAAAAGAAATTGATAGAATACTGCCAAGTCAGCTAGAAGAAATAACAACTATTGTACCATACAGGAATGGGCATATCCCTAGAGTATACAATCCCCATAAATATTCTGTAGTAGCGATTAACCCAGGTAAGGGACAGGTAAATAGAGAAGCTCTGTTTGATAGTAGTAAAGAAGCTGCTGAGTATGTTAAAGTACGCAACTCAGATGAACTTAAAAGTCCAGATGAAATAGTAATCCAAATGTCTGAAAATGTTGAAACTGGATTTGGTGGTTTCAGAATGGGAAGACAGGATATGAACCTACTGGATTCTCTATCTGGGGGTGAACACAAGGCTCTAAGTGAATTATTATCGGCTAAAGGAGTAAGCCCAGGTAATGTTAGACTAGTATTAGATACCCTAGGTCCAAGAACTATGCCTGGAGGACATCATAACCCCCTAACAGATTTAGGTACTGCTGTAAGTAAAGAAGGTAAACAGTTACGACAAGATTTAGCTAGAGCTTATGCTGCTGGTAAAAAAGAAGGTAGTAATACTATAAAGGGCATAAAGAAAGCTATTAAAAAAGACTTGGAGTTAAATACTGTTCCTACTAGGGATGCTATAGTAGACTATTTTGGAACTGTAGCCCATAGTGCAGGGTATGATAATTGGAGAGTATTCGCTATAGATGATTTTATTAAAAGGTATGGTGATATACTTCAGCGTGGCAGTAACTATAATAATTTAAAGTTTGATGAACTAAGTCCAAAATATAGTTATGCATTAGAACAACAAGCTAAGAGATATGGTAAATGGCTTGAACGTAATATAACACAAAAGACATGGCTTGAGAAGAGAGTAGATAGGGCAGTTGCACAATGGTCTAGGCAATTGGGGGAAAGAGCAGCGCAACCTAAAGGTTCTGCTAACTATAGTCTAGCGGCCAATGTTATGGCAAAGATAGCAGACAATACACCCTTAGTAAATAATGTATATGGTACACTACGGTTTATTGCAGCATCACCTAAACTCCTCACTCTTAATATACCGCAATTGGCTATTCAGGCATCCCAGGCGGTTATAACTGTCAGTACTGCTATAGCAAAGAATCCAGCAGCAGCATCCAGGGCTGTCTTTAAACTACCTATGATGGGTATGATTCATGCTACTAAATCCTTCGGTAAAGATGTACCTACTATCTTTAAAAAGACAGATACATATAAAGCCTATGAAGATTTAGTAAGATCAGGTTATGCATCTGATCTTTATACTACAGATACACTATTTGGTATGCGTAATAATATGGACCCATCCATAGGTAGAAAGATATGGGAGGGAACAAAACTTGTAGGTGCTGCACCATTCAGAGGTGGCGAGGCTATTAACCGTGTTACAGCTTTCTTAGCAGTTAGAGAACAAACTATATCAGCTATTAAAAGTGCAGCTAGAAAAGTAAAAGGTCAAGACCCGAGGACAGTACTCAGTAAAGAACACATTCAAGATATAATGGGTTTTGATGGTAAGTTGATGACAAAAGCTGATATTGGTTCTCATCAGTTTAGAGAGGCTGTTGTAGATAAAGCTCAAGTACTGGCTCTTAATATGGCTAAATCTGGGCAATTAGAATTAATGTCCGGCCCTGGTTCTGTATTATTACAGTTCAAGCAAGTATTACCTAAACAACTATCGTTATTTGATAGCTCCAGGCTATCAGTAAGAGAGAAGTTTGCAGGGGCAGGAGGTCTTATAACATTCTGGGGTGTAGGTGGTATTCCATTAGCTGCTGATGTGTTAAATCTTGCAGACTTAACTACCTATAAGGTTAGAGGATCAGATCCATCAGAAAGGTTTTATGTGTCAGATCATCTTAATGCTGTAGTAGAGATGGTTGCAAATTCTACTGATGCCGCTACTGATGGGGATATCTCAGCAGTGTTTACTAAAACACTAATAAAAAGAGGTTCTGTAGCAGCGTTTTCAGATGATGAAATAAATATTATAAGTCGTGTAGCTCTTGGTAGCTTTATGACAGATATGGTTGATATAAACTCACCATTTGATTTTGTTGTATCTTTTGCAGTACTTAATGATATGATAGATGCTGTTGATAGAGTAGCTGGCTCCAGTAATGTAGGTATAGGCCAAGGTGCTGCTGTAATCGGTGGTGCAGCATTAGGTAAAAAAGGTGCTATAGGCGGTGCAGTTATAGGTGGTGCTTTATCTGGTCTATTAAACCCAATATCCTTTATGGAAATATTAGGTAGGATGCAGAATGGTGAGAATTTTAATAGCGCAGTAGCTAAACAGTATGAACCTGAATCTGCAATAGGTAAATACTTAGCAGGTGAAACAACAATAAGAAGTACAGCACTTGAAATACTAAGGCAAGGCGGTAGGGTATATTCACAGTTTGGTTCTTGGTCAAGAATTGCTGATGCAACTAACAGGGACGTAGTTAATCCTGATGCTCACTGGAGAAACCCACTAGCTCCTAAAACATACCTATCATCTACTATGAGGGGAATACCTGTAGAGCAGAATGATTTTAGGGATTGGCAATTAAAGCTAGGATTTACTCCTGGTAAAGTAATCGAAGCATATAATGAACAAGACTTACAAAGAACATATAATAATGCATTAAAAAATTATAAAAAGAAGATATCTGATGATTACAGGCATTCTTTTGGAGACTACGAGCGTCAAAAGCGTATCAGAGAGGATGCTGCACATACATTATATAGGTTTAAATCACATATGGAGTCATTAGGATTAGAGCATAATGTTCCTTCTAGGATTTATAAGAGTTTAATAGAACAATGGTTTGCTATAGAAGGTCATGCGTTTACCGGAGGTAAAATGAAATGAGTGATCGTCCAACAATTACTACTCTCCCTGCTGGTGGTCGCTACGATGTCGCTACCTTAAATACAAACTTTACAGCGGTACGTAACCAGTTTGATGAACTCATGGGGAGGAATGGTACAGGTGGGAGTAATAACTCTGCTTCCGGTAATATAGATATGAATGGTAATAACCTACTTAACGTAGGTGATGTACTAAATACTGCTGGTGCAGGGTTTGTAAGTAGTGTTGATTATGCCGAGGAATGGGCTAATAAAGCTGAAGACAGTTTAGTATCTGTTGCTGCTGGAGGAGATGGTGTAGATGACTACTCATCCAAACACTTCTCTATAAAAGCTACTGCTCAAGTTACACTAGCTGCTGCCCAGGTTACTCTTGCTACTGCACAAGTTGCATTAGCGGCAGGGCATGTAACTACAGCAGCAGGTGAAGCGTCTGCTACAGCCCCTAAGTATACATTCTCAACCACTACAAGTATGGCTGATCCAGGGGCTGGTATACTCCGTTATAATCATGGTACTGTAGCATCTGTTACAGCAATAGCTATAGACGATACAACTGCCGATACAGGTAATCCTGATGTAGAAGCATGGCTTAAAACTTTTGATGATAGTACCAGTACTATTAAAGGTTGGATTCGATTAGTAGAACCTGGAACTCCTGCAAACTATGCAATATTCAATGTAACGGCTGTTGCAGATAACAGTGGGTGGGTACAACTTACTGTAGCGCATGTCGATAGTAATGGTACTTTTAGTGATGCTGACAGTATTAGACTGTTCTTCTCAAGAACTGGTGACTTAGGAGCTACTGGTGTTACAGGTAGCGGTGAAGGATTAGAACTAGCATTTGAATCTACTACAACAGATACAGATCAAGGTGTAGGTAAAGTCTGGTATAATAATGGCACAGTATCTAGTGCTTCAATCTTCTATATTGACGATGTAGACGCTAATTCTGCTAGTATAAATAGTTTCGTAGATTCATGGGATGACTCTGGTAGTACCATAAAAGGTAGACTTACAGTTAAGAAACAAACTGCACCAGAAAACTTCCATATGTTCGACGTGAATGGAAGTGTTACAAGTGCAAGTACCTACTCTAAAATCCCCGTAGCTTACGTGACAAGTGTAGGTACTATATCGGATGCAGATGCTGTATTTGTATCTTTCTCAAGAACAGGCGATAAAGGAACTACGGGCGATACTGGTGGGGTTGGTCCTGTCGGAATAGGTCTAGCTCTGGCATTAGGAGGTTAAATTATGGCAGACGTTTTAAAAGGACATGGATACGCTGTTACTAATAGTTTAGCATCAGGGTTTTCAGTTGATGCAAGTAAAATAGTAACAGTTATTGGTCTGCAAGTAGCTAATATACATGCTACTGATGCAGCTACATTAGATGTTAAAATAGTTAGGGATACAGGGACAGGAGTAGATACATACTTAGTTAAAGGTATATCTATACCAATAAATGATACTTTAAGTGTATTAGATGGGAAATTAGTTCTAGCTGCTACAGATGATATTCAGTTTAATTGTGATGCAAATAGTAAGTTAGAGGCTAATATTAGTTTCTTAGAACAGGATGCTTAATTATGAGTGGATTTCTCACAGGACGTACAGTTCTAAGTAGCGTTGATACAGCCCAAATAACAGCGGATGCTGTTACTAGTGCTAAGATTGCTGACGATCAGATAGACAGTGAACATTATGCAGCGGCGAGTATAGATACTGCTCATATAGGAGACGATCAGGTCACTCCTGCAAAGATGGCTGGCGGCACCCTTGATGTTGGTTTTGATACCACGGCTGTTGCGGACGGCACAAAGACCACAGGAACCTACACTTTAGTTTACACGGGCGGCAACATGAAGACAGCCACTAATGGCGGAGCGCATACACTAGCACCGCAAACCAGTGACGGGACTATTGTTGTCCAGTACACCAACAACGCATCAGCGGGGTCGCTCACTACGTCGGGATATGACACGGTGAACGGCGACAGCTTAACGACGACCAACGGCCATGATTTCATGCTGTATTCGACAGTGGTCGGATCTTTCCAACATCTTCACGTGGTGGCGTTACAATGAGCCTTATCCCTCTCTCTGTTGGCAATGTGGCAGCCTCTGTCTATACGGCTGACGCTGCTGCCTTCGGTGGGACTGTTCAATGCAAGAGATCAAGCGCATGGGACGGGCCAGCGGTTGATAGCAAGTCAGCCATCTTCTCAGGTTGGTTTAACTTCACCGGGGGGGATGGTGCATGGCATGTACTTCTACAAATGGCTGACGGCATTGGTTTTAATGTAGCTAGAGATTCTGGTAATAAAATTGAGTGTGTTGGACACAATTCTGGATCGGCTGAAAAACTTAGAATAGACACAACTGCTAATTTTACAGCTAGTTCTGGATGGAACCATTTCTTAATATCGTTTGATCTAGCAACAACAACGGTTCAGATGTATGTAAATGACAGTTCAGATATAGCCATTACTTACAACGTCAATGATACGCTGGACTATACACGATCAAATGAATGTGTAGGCGGATATCAACACAACGGACAGTATAAACCAGACGCTGATATGTTTGATTTATACTTACTTTATGGAACGCATCTTGATCTAACTACCGAAAGCAATCGCCGTAAATTCATTGACGCTGCTGGTAAACCTGTGGCGTGGGCAGATATTCTATCTGAAGTCGGAACGCCTATTATGGGGCTACACTTGGACGAAGGTGAAGCACCGGCAAACTTTGGTGATAACGCTGACGGATCTGGTGGCAGCATTGCTGCTTCGACAGGCACATTAACAACCGCTTCAACGAGCCCAACGGATTAATGATATGTTAATGGAACCTATCAAAGTATTGTCTAGCCCTGACGGATCGAAGCATTTTATTGCTGTTGTTAAGAACGCTTCCATGACTATGCGTATGGTGTTAGCAGATCAGTATGGCTGGGCATATAATCAATTTGATAAATGTACTCCCTTACCAGAAGGGCGGTATTTCAGTTTTATACGGAACCCGTTAGATAGGTGGGTGTCAGGAATGGTGCAGGACTTTGGTCTGGAGAATGTAGAGTTAGGCGATCCCCATACATACTTGAAAGCGAGTTCCCATACGCAACCGCAACACCTCTACTTTGAAGGGGTTCATCCAACACTCGTTCGGTTTGATACTTTCGATAAGATCTGGGGTTATCTTGATGAACCAAAGAATGATTTTCATTTTAATGAAATGCCAGACGTGTCTAGTTGCAGAGCAATGTTTGCAAAATTAAAGGCTTGGGGTTTAGCAAATATGGCGGCTCTACGAGAGGCATATGTTATAGACTTCACTTTGTATGAGGCACAATAAATGGATTATTTAATTAAGAAATCAGACCAGTCCGTTGCTCAGCAATGGAGCGGTACAACGGCAAAGGTTAAGCTGCCAGGGCAATCAGGTGGCGATGTTGTTTTCACTGGGGATAAGCGGCCCCTTGATCTAGGCGATTATGTTCTGGTCAAAGCAGTAGAAGTTGACGAGCTTCTTAATGATACGAAGAAGCGTGGGGATATAACTACAGTAGTTAATGGTGAGACTGTCACGGTCACTCGTACTGCTATTAATAAGACTGTAGCTGAATTAGCTATGGAGGAAATCCACCGCCTTGAGGCCCTAGAAACACCGCGCCGACTAGCTGAGTCAGTTTTAATTGATGAGGGCAAAGCATGGCTCACGTCGAATCGCGATAAAATCGCTACGGAAAGAGGAAAACTATAATGCCATCCTTAGAAGTACAGCCCTCAGCAATTGTAATATGGCCCACAATACCGGAGTAGATAATGTCAAACTTTCTTAACTTTAATGGCAACCAGGGAATGTCCTTCAAGACGTTCACTGCCTCTGGAACTAGTTACACTCTAGACAAGTCAGCCAGCACAAACTCAGTGTTAGTCAGCGTGGGCGGGGTAATGCAGCAGCCTGGGGTAGACTACACAGTAAGTGGAACTACCCTAACTAGTACGTCAGCTTGGACTGCCGGGGTTCAAGTAGACACTTTTATAATACATAAGCCTGGAACCGCGCCGGTCATACAAGACAACTCTATCGATAGTGACCACTATGTCGATGGTAGTATAGATTTAGCACACATGAGCAGCCAATCGGTTGATGAGGACAATCTGCACATTTCAAATGCTGGTTCTAATGGTCAGTTTCTTTCAAAACAGTCAGGTGATGCTGGAGGTCTTACGTGGGCAGCGGCTGGGGGTGGTGCGTGGGAATATGTGAGTCAAATAGTACCCAACGACAATGATGCCTTAGTCGCATTTACCAATATGGTTGCATCGTATGACTATCTGTACACGCTTGAACATTGCAAAATTGAAGCTGATACCAATGGACTATATGCTGAACTTGGAGTATCTGGACCGACATATCGGACCTCTAATTATATATCGTATACCACTTTTGCTAGGGCTGGAACTATTGCTAGTGGTGCTGACACTGCACGTATCCCTATTTCATATGCAGGTATTGGCACAACAGGTGATGAACAAATGTTCTACGGTGAGTGTTTACTGCTCAATCCCTATGCTTCCGCCGATACTTCATATACGTCCCACGCTCATGGAATAAATCATACTCCAGCGGAAACATGGGAAATGACAGGGGGTATGTACACGACTGCTGAGAGTCACGTAGCGATTAGATTCTTCCAAGGCACTTCGGGTGATATCATGTCAGGAACAATTCGACAGTATAGGAGGACTAATGCCTAGAACAATTACAGAGAATGGTGTTCGTCGAAACATGACGCCAGAAGAAGAGACTGAATGGAATGTCCATATTGCAGCGGAAGAAGCAAGGCTCCCTAACTTTTTAGTTCGTATGAAGATCCATGATCTTGAAGCTGAAGTTACACCAAGAAGGATAAGAGACGCCTTCGCTGACCCTGCCTGGATGAACGCTCAAGAGGCTAAGATAAAAACCGAGAGGGATAAGCTGTGACACAAACACTATTAGATCAACGTGTCTTGGGGCTAGGCACAGACCTGGCTGATCACACAATCGTAGCAGGCGATATAATTTCGTTCGCCGATAGTGGGGCGAGCAACGTAATCAAACGGGATACGGTTCAAGGTGTTTTGGATCTGGCTGGGGGAGGAATATTTGAGAATCTTTTTGTTGCTGATAACACTGGTGACCAAGCAATCCCTACTGGTTCGGCGACCAAAATTACATTTAACACGGAAACACTGGACCAAGGATCAGATTTCGATATATCGAACGACAAATTTATCGCTCCAGAAACTGGAAAATATCTATTTTACTGTCAATTCAGTTACATCGAGGCGAGCGGCACAGGAACAGACCAACGTCTAATATTATATCATTATAATAGTAGTGACGTCGAACAGGGTTCACACTCCTTCGACAAAACAACTGTGCATGAGCCAGCGCTAAACGGCATGCACGTAGTGACGATGTCTGCAACTGATTATGTTGTGATGAAAGTTTACCATACTGCTGGCAGTGACAAAAACTTGAATACCTGTCAATTCTTTGGATGGAAGGTGGCCTAATGTCATATGAAAAATTAACGACTTTCTTTGGAAATAAGGGCGTAGACATCCAAGATGTCGAGGATCATTTTGCACTCAGCAATTATAAAGGTGTTCACCAGATTGATACTTGGGATACAAATAAACTAGGTAGTAAACCCACAATGGATGAAGTTAATGCTCTTGCAGCATCTACCCTCCCGAAAGTTAGAGGTGATAGGCGAGTAGCGTATCCAGATTTAGTTGAACAGTTCGACCTACTTTATCATGACATGACCGCTGGCAAGGGCGATAAAGATGGTGAATGGTATAAAGCTGTAGCCAAGGTTAAGAGCGATCACCCCAAGCCTGAATGATTAAGGTTGGAAATGTATGGTACCCAAAATCTCAAAAGAAACAAGCGATGGAAGCCTTTAAAATGCGACGAGAGGCGTGGATAACAGAGCTAAGAAAAAGAAGTTTGTATGGAACCTATAAGCGCAACAATCGCAGTCATAGCAGCCGCAAAAGGAGCCGTTGAAGCTGCATCCAATATTAAGGATATAGGAAATTCCTTAGAAGCATTATTCTCTGATTCTGAGAAGGCAGAAAAGAAACCTAAGAAAGGAAAGAATAAACCTAGCACTCGTATGCAACAAGTCCTCCGAATGAGGTCAGGTGATGAGGGCTATGATGACGATACTTCCATAAGTGCAGTAGCCAATAAAGTTTTAGAGGAGAAACAGAAGACTCTAGCCTTACAAGGATTGGCTAAAGAGATAGATAAGAAGTGGGGAGTGGGTACTTGGGAGGAAATAAAGAAGCAACGTACAAAGCTATTAAATGAGAAGAAAGCTTCGGAGCAACTTGCTAAAGAGAATGCTCTACGTAAGGCAAAAGATGATAAAGTATTCTGGCATAAGTTCTGGGTTGAGGCTGGTAAGGTAGCATTAATATTAGTCTTTGCTAGTCTTATTGTAGGATTCGTAATGTGGGCTGCAACTGCCCCCAAGATAAGGTAATAAGATGGAATTTGGGGTAAGAGAGTTAGTTCAGTTTGGCACATTACTAGCTAGTCTAGCAGGTGCTTTTGCAGTTGTCAAGTCCCAACTATCAAGAGTTATCCAAGATATAAAGAGTATGTATACAGAACTACATGAATTAAATACCAGGCTAGATAAAACGGAAGCTGACTCTGCTGTGACAAAACATCAAAATGAAGTCTTTGGAAATATACTATCCCCCTCTAACTTAAAAGAATTAAATAGGCATATAGCTGAATTACAAACTGAGATGAGAGTTGTGCATAAAAACTTAGATAAGATTTATACTATGCATAATGGAGATCATCCTCCCGTGAAAGGATAAATAATGTTAACCTTAATATCATCACTGCTTGGTTTCGGTACTTCCTTTGTACCTAAAGTCTTAGATTACTTCCAAGACAAGTCTGATAAGAAACATGAGCTAATGCTTATGGACAAGCAACTTGAACAGCAGTTAAAGCTTGGAGAGTTAGGGCTACGTAAGTCTCATATAGAAGCTGATACTGAGGAGTTCAAGGCTGTCCACAGACATGATACCGCGATCATAAGGCAATCATCTAAATGGGCTGCAACCTACTCAGCTACAGTTAGACCTACAGTAACATACTTATTCATGTTACTTTTTATTACGGTTGAGATTAGTGCCTACTATGCATTGGTGAGTAAAGGTATAGCAGCTACCGATGCATTGCACATTGTTTGGGATCAAGATATTACGAGCCTATTTGCTGCTATTTTAAGCTTTTGGTTTGGTGGAAGAGAGATACGAAGAAGGGAAGGTAGAGTGTGAGGGTTAACCAGGAAGGGTTGGATATAATAAAACACTTTGAAGGATACTCTTCAACTGTGTATGCTGACCCTATTGGTATACCTACAATTGGTTTCGGGTCGATATGGGATAAGGAAGGAAATCGACTGACTATGGATCACGAACCAATAACAGAGAAGGAGGGCGAGTTTCTATTAGTTCGTGAACTAAAACACGTTGAGTCGGCTATTGCTAGGTTAATCAAAGTGGAACTAACTGAGAATCAATTCAGTGCAATCGGATCACTAACATATAATATAGGCAGTAGCCGACTTAAATCCTCTACCCTAAGAGCTAAGATTAATAGAGAAGATTATTCTGGAGCCAGTGACGAGTTCCCAAAATGGAGGAGGGCTGGTGGAAGGATACTAAAAGGGCTAGTTAGACGTAGAAAGGCAGAAAAAGAGCTTTTTAACGCTTAACTATAAAAAAAGACCCTCTAGGATGCCCCAGGAGTAGCCATCTAGCTACCCTCTGGGGGGTGAGTACCCTGGGAAACGAGATGCCCCTCTATGGGCCTTAAAATGGCTTGTAGAGGGGTTTCGTATTTTTAGGGGTCAAAATCCCTCCTTGACCACATCTTTCCCCATAACCAGCTATCAAATCTACTCATTAGTTTAGAAAACCCAATCATAGGTATTGATCGCCAGAAGTATTTACGAAAAAGCCATTTCATGTTGATCGACTTCTTCTCTTTTTGTGTCGTATAGTTCATTAGAAATACTCCCCTTACATCTTGGGCATACAAGTGCGTACCATTCTAGGTGATATACTTGGATACTATGGTGGCAATTGTCACATTCTACATATATACTAATCATGTTGCTCTCTCTAACTTGATACCACGATTTCTTCGATCCAATAGCTTAGACATCTTCTCATTACATTGTGCAGCTATTTCTAATGTGTCAACTTCTTTAATGGAGTTTGATCTTAAATCTAATCCATAGTTATCCCCCATTAATGTATGGTGGTCTATTTCATGCTGCTCCACCTCATCGTTAGCTACGAATACTCTAAACTGTCTATGAGCTAGTGAAGACATAGAAGCACATAATGTATTAATAAATCCATCTACATCAACTGCTTTGTTAAACTGTTTAATTGTACCTAACTTAGCCTTTGGATCACACATTCCGTTCTTGTATACGAACACTCTCATTTTCACCAAACTCCCCTAATATAGTTTTACTCATATCATTTAGGTTATCGCTAACCCATCTGGCAGCATCTACAGTTTCTTGTAGACCTGCCCATTCTGGAAATGCCCCTTCTAATGTATCTTTTAATACATCAATTTCTACTCCCCTTTGCTCTATGATTAAGTTACCTCTATTATCAATCTGTAGAGCCAGAGAAGTTATAGTTGCATAATCAAGTGCCACAGCTTCCTCCTCTTCCGGTGATGTCACAGATGTCTGACGTTTCGATTGCTTCTTCATATTCTTCTCCCAGTTTATCTAATGCATCTTTGTAGGATACAGCTAGTAAAGGTTGACCTCCACGACTCTCAGAAGGGTAGCAAGTAAAGCCACGTAATCTGTGAGCATAGGAAGCTAGTACTTTGGTAAACCCATCTACACTATCTTCATTGTTTCCTTCAGTACCCCACTTAGGTAGATTAATAGTTGATGAGATACACATATCAACATAATCCTGAATATCAGCTTGAAACTTAATCCTACGTTTATATTGCGTAGCTAAGTCTAAAGCTGTATCTAATGAGTCTGGGTCAGCCCCATATTCATCTACCATTTCTTGAGTAACACTATCAACTACATATTGATAATGCCATCTTTTGTTTCTAAGGAACCTTCTTTTATAAGCTGTAGCAAACAAAGGTTCAATTCCCGTAGTAGTTCCTGCGAGGATGCCAATGCTCCCTGTTGGTGCAATGGCTCTGTTGGCGCAAGGGCGGCTAACTCCGAGTGAATCAGCATAATCTTTACTAGTATGCTCTGATACGCTCTTATAGATTTGTAGCCATCTGTGTAGTTCGGGGGTAACTTCATACTTAGCTCCTTTCTTAATTAACCATTCATGTAACCCCATTAAGCCTAAACCCAAGCGTCTATTTTGTGTTCTAATCCCATATACTTTATCGTAGGGTAGTTTTGCAACTGTTGTCCCTCGTAAGAGAAACATTGTTGCGAGTTGTACGATATCTTTAAATTCTGATAGTGAATCAATTCTCCCAAGGTTGATGGAGCCAAGGTTGCATACGTCACTATCGTCTGAGCTTGAGATTTCCGTACAGGCATTTCTGAGGGTTTCTGTTTCTTTGTCCCAGAAGTTAAAGCTAAATCCCGGTTCGCCTGTTGATAAAGCTTGCTTGACATTTTGCCTAAAGGTTTCACCGACATCATTTGTTTTCCAATACTGCTCTATCCATCTTGTATCGTAATTCACGGATATGTTAGTGTAGTCCATTGGGGCAGGAAAGTTAAAGTCTGCTTCTTTTACATTACCTAAACTTTTATCTGTCCCTGGTACATGCATAGTGTACCAGTTTTTCATTTTAAGGAACTGAGATATGTCATCATGCCAGCAGTTTAGTGATGCATAAATAGCACTACGCCTACTCCCTCCTTGCATAACTCCTCTACCTAGCTCATTGGTCATTTGCATTTTAGGCAACGGCCCAGATGCGACACCGCCTGTACTGTGCAATAAACTACCATTGGGGCGGTATATAGAATAGTCAACACCGATACCCCCACCAGACGAGAGACAAAGTTCTGCTTTCTTCGATAGTTCAGCCCAATCTTCCCGTGTGTCCTCCTCGGCTTTGAGTAAGAAGCAATTGTTGAAGAATTTATGTGTTCTACCTGCATAATATAAATACCTCCCTCCTGGGATGAATTTTAAATCCTGCATATATAATGTTAGCTGATCTTTATCTTCTTTAGAAGTCTCCTCTCCCATAACATCTTCAACTAATGTCTCGCATAATGAAGCCCATGTTTCACAACCCTCGTGAGCATATTTTAACTTAAATATATCTTCACTAAACTTGCTTCGGAACATTGGGTTTTGATTACTTTTCCACGCCATTTACTATCTCCTTTAATTTACTTGCATACCATATACATTTCGCTAGGTCTTGAACTTCATCATCTTTGTACCTATATCTCCATAAATACTTAACTGCATTACCTTTCAGATAGCCTCTAAACTCCTCTTCACTCATAGAAGCTTCTATAGCGTGTATGCATTCTACACCCTTTCTGTTATAATGTAAAGGGTTTTCTACAGGGTCATGCTTTTTAGCTTTCTCTGCTTTAGCAAATGCTTTTAATTCATCTAATCTCATAACACCATTCCTATCAGTATTGCTAATATTGTATAAAATACTACTGTACCTACAAAAGTCCAATCAACCATATTCTCTCCTCAATCTATCTAAACTATACCATTGTGGTTCATACTTACCATTCTCTACTTCCTCTTTTACTAGGATACCTCTCCAGTAATTATAATTGGATGGTCCTGCAAATTCATGGTGGTTATCAAAGTAACATCCTACTACAGATGCTTGTACTCCCCTCTCCTCATGGAAGTCCCTAGTGTGAACGTGACCTACAGTATAGGAGCAATGCTCTTGTTTTATAATAGCCCTGGCTAGATTAACAGAGCCTAAAGGTCTACCCATTATAGGAGAAGGGCAAGCATGATTATATTTAATTCCATCTACTGTTATAGAATATAGATACTCATTAACTTGGTTATTCCACCTATGTTCTTCTAAATCTGTTATGGAGAATGTTCCTGTCATTACTCCTGCTGATGATACCGCCGTATTAATCCTGTCTTCGTGATTCCCCCTAGTCTTAATTCTATAAGGTAATTTCCTTTTACTCTTCTTATAAGGATGCCATAGTTTTTCCATAGCATCCTTGTATGCATTAAGATCATCTATGTAACTACGAGTATCGTACCCTCGTTTATCTTTATCCCAGCTACATAGGGATTCCATATCTGCACTATCCCCTATGTCGATAACAACATCAGGTTTAATATCAAACATAAACTTACCTAACCACTCATACCTGTCATTATTATGTTCAGGCATAGCATGACTATCAGGTATAATTAAATGTCTTCTAGGCATTATGCACTCCCTTCTGTATCCATAAATCTAAGATTATCATTCTCCCTATCTAATCCCATCCTCTCTAGAAATTCTGAGAATACAGTTATACAGTGGTTAGCTGCTATAGTTGTATCGTTACCAGGATTACCTATAACTGTCATATCTAATCTTCCCCCTTCGGAGGAGAATTTTATATATGCATCTTCATCATGCTCTGTAACTATAGGCTTATCTGTCATTTAGTAGCCCCTCCATACTGCTTTTCTAATGCCATTAAGCATGACCATGTATCTAAGAAGTCTTCCGCATCTATAACTACTAGAGGTTTTCTTTTATTCATCTTTAAAAATACAATAGGAGGAAACCTACTATGATTTGAAGCTTGATCTATAGCATTATACACAGAAGAATATTTCTCTTGGTTTTTACATTCAATAGAATATGGGAATAGATGCTGTGTTTGTGGTGTAAACTTAACATCTGCCCCTGCTGCACCCATTACAGCAGTTGAAATATTATCCTCAAGATTTTCATCTAAATCTACAAGATATTCTATAAGCTTTTGCCTAACCCAATCTTGTAAACGTCTGCCTTTAGCTTTGGCTGATTTAGTTTTCATGTAGGTTCTCCAAAATACCACTTATGTGTAGCACCTCTAGGATTCTTACGGAATACTATCTCATCACCCCAGCATGATTTAGTAAAGCTACAGTACCTACAATTTAATGATAAGGTATAGTTACCAGTTATTTTATTTCTAAACTTTTCTGGTACTTTTTTGAATTGTCTTTTAAAGGGCTTATCTTTAACTAATGCGTCAATATTATCTCCAGCCTTACTTAAAGCTTTAGTCTTCTGTGCATTACTATCAGGAGCATTACATACAGCTATATCTCCTGTCTCTTTATTGTATGCAATCCACCCTCCGAATGGCATACCTTTAGCAGCAGCATACAAGTATCCTTGTGCTACATAACCAAAAGGATCATCTTCTACTATCTTACTAAACCCTTCAGGATGTGCAAACTTCTTAAATGCATGAGTAGAAGCAGACTTAATATCATACACTTTACCATCTATAATTACATCTAATGTACCTTTAATAGTGGTACTCCCAGACTTATAGTAAACTTCCTCTTGGTAAGATTCTATATTAACACCTGCTGCTTCCATAACAGCCATTACTAGAGCCTCAATCATATCTCCGTAGGCAAACTTTAGCTTTAATGATGGCGGTAACGGCTTCTGTTCTGCACCTGCCTTCTCTAATTGCTGTTGGCATAATGGCCTACCTATAGCAGACATACGTAATGTAAATTCTCTTTTATCATTATTAAACTGTCTCTTTAATGTACCTTTACACCTTTCCCCAAATCTCTCAATTATATCTTCACTCATTGATGTTTTACCAGCAAGAGCATCTAAAAGGTAATTGTCGATCTGTTGTTGTAACTTCATTATGTTCTCCAAAAAAGTAGGGGCTGATACATAGTATACCAACCCCTATATAGTTTAGCTAACGAAAGGGATTTCATCTTCTTCGTTGATTAATACAGCTTCTTCATCAGCAGCGATAGGGGCTATGTAACCCTCTGTCTTTGCAAATTCATCTGGTGGGCTGTACTCAACGAGTTCAATGATCTGAACATCCCTTAGTTCAGGACGAGAGCCTTTGTTCCCTCCAACATTATAATCACGTTTGTTGTAGGATACATTAACTTCCGAGCCGTTTCCAATAAGTGTACCACGTACTACACTTTTATTAGCATCAAACACTCTTGGCTTGGGCAGCATATGTCCTTTAGAAGTCTGTTCGTATTTGTAAATGGTGACGAAATCCCCTCTAGCATCATCTTTATTTTTAATGTTGAAGCCTTGTGATTCCATCTCCTTTACACCCTTCTTATCTAAGGCTAAGTCTAAAGAGTACTTTAACTTAGTCTCATCAAAAGGGTTAGAAGCCTTATCTAATTTAGCCCAATGAGCTTTTCCTGAAATAATAGCCATGAGTAAGTTCCTTTATAAAGTTTGAGAAAAACTGTCTTTCAACAGTATACATATTATAGCAAATCTTATGCCTTATGTCAAGTTATTTATTATGATTCTCCTTCTGCTGTTACTTCCATATCTAACCAATTAACTCCATTCTTAACTTCCACTTTAAGTGGTACTAATAATTCGTAATCAAACCTCTCTTTCAGTTCGCTGGTTACACCTGTCATTGCCTGTAGTTTCAATTCTGCTACCACCTCCTCTTCTCCTGGGTATGTATCTGTAACTATACTATCATGTACTTCATTAATAATCAAGGACTTTAATTGCTTTTCTTTGTATAACTTATCCAATGCTATAGTAGCCATAGGTACTATATCAGCAGTTGCAAATCCTTGAACTGGGTAATTCTTAATCTTGGTAGCCCCAGGTATTATACCGTATTTATTTCTATAGGCCCAGGGAAAGTTGTATATTCTACCTGAAGGTAACTTTAATTTCTTATATGTACAAGCGTAGTTTAATAATGTTCTATGCCAATTTCTTATATCTTCATACCTAGTAAGGAAACTTTTATAGTATGTTCTTTCAGCAGTTGTCCCACTTGTTCCCCCATATAAAGGTTTAAATGTATGTGTTTTTGCATCTTGTCTATTAGTTTCTTGTCCATTCTGGGTTAGAATATTAGCAGTGTGTTGGTGGACATCTCTCCCATTAAGTATATCTTCTATTGCTACATAATCTTTTGCTAATGATGCAGCTACTCTAAATTCTAACTGAGCATAGTCAGCTTCTGTTATGCTGCCTCTGTCCCATCTACTAATAATGACCTGTCTAATTGGAAAAGTCCCTCCTCGTGGCTGATTATGGAAATTCGGATTACGGCTTGATAACCGTCCTGTTGCAGTAACGCATTGATTAAATTGAGAGTGTAAGATTCCATCTCTTCCGACATTTTTTCTGATTCCTGAGATAAAAGCCGACAGATAATGGGTGACGGCATTAAACCGTACCATAGTCGTGATGAACTCTTTGGCATCCCCAGTAGCCTCCTTTGCTAATTCTTTTAACTTTTCCTTATCACATTTATATCCATGTGAAGTTAAATCTAATGTTGAACTAGGTAGCTGCTTAAATCCAGCTATTGCATTTGTCTTATCATAGTTTACTCCTCTACCATCACAGTTAGAACATTTAGTAGGTTTATCACTATGTAATCCAGATTTTAATAACTTATATGTTAATCCACTACCTTTACAGGTTAAGCATCTATAAACTTTCGTTCTATATATAAGATCTGCATTATCTCTAATTAGTGATCCAAATTCTTCTTTACTCATATTGGCAGGTTTTCTAGGTTTTCTAGTACCATTAACTAATTCACTACCTAAATTAAATACTTCTGCCCATTTCTTTTTATCTTTAGGCTTTCTGGAAAATATAATCATACTGAGATCATCTTTTGAAGTTAATCTAAATGGTATATCTCCCATAGAACTTCTAGCTAAAATCTCTAGTTCATAATTAAGATTTTCATACTCTTCTTTGTATTCAGTTTCTAATTTATCTAAGGCATTTATATCAACTTTTATGCCGTTTCTTTCTATTTGTATTAAGACTTTGCAGAAGTCATTCATTATATTAAGTAAGTTATGCATAACTACTGTTCCCATTCAACTCATCATTTTGATGTTTATATAAAGCCCATGTTATATATACATCATTTTTACCGTAACTCTCTACAATTTCCCAAGGCATAGCTTCAAATCCTATGCCTTCTTTCATGTACGATTTTGGTACATCATCTTTTAAAGGAAGCTTTCTTCTCTCGCAACAAGCAGCTAAGTTTAATCTTATATGCCTTAATCCTCCTCTTTTTATATATTCATATACCATCGTATCGTATACGTCGCCATCATATTTAAATCCACATTCTAATAGCCATGATAGATCAAACTTAATATTATGCCCTATTAATAGAGTGGTTTTATCAAGAATTTCTTGTAGCAGTTTTATAGCATAGCTTGTTGGTGGCTCTGTATTATGTTTAAAACATAAGTATGTATCTTCTGCCTCACCACCAATACCGACACTAACTAAATAGTTCTCTGGTATATATGGGGAGGGAGATTTCTTACCATCTCCATTTTCTCTTACAGTAGTTTCTATATCAATAACAGTTTTCATCGTCTGCAACTCCCCACTGGTTCGTTGTTGGATCAAAACTAGCAGGGATCATGCCATGCCATCCATTTATCTTATTCTTACTAACAGTAATATAACGTATTTGATTCCTTATGTCAATAGCTTCACCTTTAAGGAAGTCACTTTTTCCAATTCCTATAATAATATCAGCTTCACCTGCTTTACCTGTTTTACTACCATCAAGCATATCGTATGTAATTCTATTCTGTCCATCAGCATCCATTGAAGCTTGAGATACATTTATAACAAGGCAATCTCCTTCTTTAGCTAATTCTCTAGTGCGGGTATAAAGTTCTTTTAGTCTTTCGTGGTTAGCACTATGCTTACTGTTAGGAAGAGATAGCTTATCAACTTGATCTAATATTATAACATCAGGTTTATCTTTCTTAGCTCTAGTTATAATAGTCTCTATACCCATAGTACCTATTTGCCTCACAGTTAAGCTCTGAGCAGCATCTAGCCAGGTATGGTTATCTTGTTCGGATGTTATTGACTTGGCTATCTCAGCGTCACTCTCGCCTGTTACAGCCCTACGTATGTTGAGCATTATCTTTCTACCAGGTTCTTCATTGGCGTAGTACTCGGTGATGATACCGCGTTTAACAAAGTTACCTACAAGGTGGGCAATGAAGCTAGACTTACCTATCTCTGGCCTACCAAATACAATAGCTAAGTTACCTCTAGACATACCCCCTATGTTTCTCTGTAATGACTCAATACTAAATGGGTATCTATTAGATACTTGATAAAACTCTTTCAAGTCATCATCGGTGAACCCAACTACCTCACTATCCCCCTCTTCAATAGGTAATTCAGATAGTATCGATACTACCTCATCATGTGATTCTTCATTCTTTTCAATGACTTGTGCAAGTTTGTTCAATGCTTTTATACGTTTATTTTTACGAGATAAGTTAAAGATAAACTCTTTAGCAATGGGCGCACTAACCCCCTCGCTATTCTGTATCTTCTCTATTATATCACTAAGCAAAGCTTTCTTTGCTGTAGTAGATACTTTCTGATTATAGATATGTTCCTTAACAATACCCATATCAATATCTTCATCGAACTTGCTATGTAATTCCTGCATAGCTACCATTATATCCTCTAACTCATCAGAGAATATATCTGGACTAATTAAATCTATGCACCCTGCATAAATCTCCTTATTAGTCAATGAATTTAATAGTCTTAATTCCATTGATAAGTTCCTTTGCTTCTTTAGGCTTAAAATATTTAAGGTCATCAGGTATGCGTATAGCTTCTACATTGATATAAGGTGATAATCTTTTGGCAATCATTATCCCCTTAGAATAAGCATCAGGGTCGAGGGCTATAATGCAATTATCAAACTGCATTACATCTTGCATATCATTATCAGATAAATCTGTACCCATTAACCCCATAGCTGAGTAGCTGTATGCCATAGTTATAGCACTTGGTATATCTTCAGTTACTATTAGTGTGTTGTTTTTCCTATATAAAAATGATTGACCACTATTACCATACCTATACCATTTCATAGGGTTCTTACCTATTGCTCTACCTATAGCATCAACCACTATCCCCTTACGTTGAACAATGAAAACTGACCTATCTTGCTTAGGATCATACATCAGTCTAATTTTTCTATCTATATGTAGTGGTATAGCATTCATACGCTCAAAGTATTCGTATGCGTATTGGTTAGAATGAATACTTGTAAAGTAATCTGGAACTTCAAAGTTATTATAAACATCTGGTTTATTACTTAACAAATACTTAGTTATTTGTTCTACTGATCTTGGTACATCTGCCCTACCCTTCTCCTTACAAGAGGCTTTAAAACATATCCAAGCTACTTCACCTGCATCTGTCATGTTAGCAGAGAAACTACTCCTCCCACCACAGACAGGGCAATCCCCCCGGTAGGAGAGATGCCCGTCTAGTAGCTCTTTTATTTCTTTACTACTTAGCAAAGTCTAAGACTCCAGTTATTGATAGTATTTCTCCTATCTCATCATTAGCAAAACCTAAGTTACGTAACTCTTCTATAGCATCACCTTTGCTAATCTCCCCCATATCGTATTGACTTACAATTCTTTCAACATCATAAGCCCAGAAATCTTTAGACATAAATTTACTCGGTTTTATCTCCCTTCCTCCAAATATCTCTTGGGTTTCACGTTTAATATGAGCTTTATCAATATGGTGCATCATTGTACCAACATATGACATCACTGCATTTTCAGTAGCAGCACCATTAACTATAGCATCAGCTATATGCTCATCCATCTCCATCTTCCATGCTTTCATTGACCCCATTTCATTCTCCTTATTTTATCTACAGCATCCCCCCTTAGTATGGCCTCTGGCTCAACACTTGAGGATGCTTCCCAACTCTCTCTATGTAGTATAGCAAAATCATCCTCCTTTGTCAAGCTATATAGGTGAGAATGATGCTTACACAACCCCCAGAGAGTTTCTATCTCTGAGGGGGTGTCTGCCGTATACGCTATGTCAGAGCGTGTGGGTCTTACAGCGAAGGCACGATGAGTATCTACTTCTGCTTCATACATCATGCCCCCCATGAAATATATCTTAGACATCTAACTCTTTCCACTCAGTAGAATTAAGCATAGATGCTACTAAATTTTCATTTCGTTGGCTTAGTGCTAGTTGACTACCCCCTCTCTGCGTAACAGATTTAGTAGCCCATGCCGTAGCTACGTTATAAGTAGACCAAAGAGTACGGCCAGTATCCCTTATTTGCTTATCCCAATCATTCATAAGGTAGGTAAACTGCTTACCGTTATATTTATTCTTAACATTCTTAGCTGGATTCTTAGTTAATGTATTTTTAAATAGGTCTTCTACCCTATCTTTATCTACATACCTAGCCATCCAACGCTGGTATGTACCCTCACTATCGTAAAAGGCACTGACCCCATTAGATATCTTCTCGTATTCTTTAGTCATATCCAAACGCTTAGTATGTTTACGTGCTATACGCATGGTATGGTCTGAAGTTGTCATGCCATTCTCACATATCAACCGTTCCCCCTTAGTAATCATCCGTACTACTGACGAAAGATCATAAGAGTTATCCCCCTGCAATCCATTACGAATCTTATCCCCAATTCTTGGTTCAATTACCATTTCAGGTAAGAAAATACGGAATCTATATCGACCTTTATTTTCTGTCCAATAGTGTATTACTTCCATATTAGAAGTATCTACATCTTTGTGTTCTTCCAGCAAATTAATGGTCATTTCGTATTGCTCTTTAAATGTAACTGGTTTGTACTTGTTACTAACTGGTTTGTATATAGTTTGATCCTGCATGTTAGTAACAAAATACATATCTGCTGCTTTAAAGTTGATATTTAGTACTTGACCAGAATGTAAGACTTCTACTGGGAAGTCTAATTCCATTGGGAAGTCTAGTTGTTTTAATGTATTCATTAGAAATTAATCCTTTCTTCTTTTAAGTTAAGCTCAAGTTCCTTTTCGTCCTCATCAGTAGCATCATATAAACGAAGATCAAGAGAGACAGCATCTTTATATCTTTTAACTATTCCTTTGATGTTGTCAAGGAATAAATCTTTTACCCCTTGATCTACTTGTTTACTACCTGATATTATATAATATAAATTATCTATTTCATTGATAGATAATGATATATTAACACTAATCTCTTGATATGTGTATTTCATTCTTCTTCTTCTCCTTCTTTCTGTTGTAAATTCTTTTACTGGTAACAATACGCTTGCGGTACATAGGTGTACGCAAGTTTCTTGCTACTGGGTTGTGTCTTCTGCTATTTCCCTTTTTATGAAATCTTTTACGAATCCACATAACTCCTCTTCACCTCCTGATGGAGTTGGTACACCAGTAGCATTAGAGGCGTGATTACACCCCTCCTTTGCTAACTCCTTACAAAATTCTATCCACTTGTCTTCGATTTCAGATTGTATAAAGGAATACCCCTCATCAACCCACTTATCTATCTGCTCTTCTTGTCCAAAGAAACTCATTTCCTACTCCTCATTCTTGAAGTAGTATAGCAGAAGTAAGGCTCTATGTCAAGCCTTTTTACACGCCCACTATATTCTTTAGTGGTTCTTTCATACACATTTGACTCATCAAAGCTATCGTTACTTGATAACCCTAGTAATACTTCTGACCACTCTGGGTCAAGAAGTTCATACGTCTTGTATTGCTTACGGTCTACCATTCCATGTCCTTTCTTGGTACGCAAAAGACAGATAAATCTCCATTGGGTGACAACCCCCTAGAGTATACCTCTCTTGCTAAGTTACAATGCTCTTGTTCACCGAAGTATGCAATGATTTGCATATCCCCTGAGAGCATCCAGAAAAATACTAAAGCGTAGTACATCAAACTTTCCTATACCCTTTCATCCATAGACGTAGCCTATGATATAATTTAATTATCCTATCCCTTAATGACATAGGCTACTAACCCATTGATTAATAATATTAATGAACAGGCATTAACAACTATCAATGCCCGATCATTCCACAATATTGCAACTATCAACCACCCTGTTATCCCTACAGAATGAACAGCTAAGTTATATGGATAAATATTCTGAGAAGTTAAGATCATACTACCCATTAGTATGACTGAACTTACCCATTTTATCCACCAACTAAAAGGTTTCTTCATCCTACCCCTCTATGTACCTAAGAGTTGCTTTTATCTTCCTCTTAAAGAGGATAGCCATTATTACATCAGCCTCCTCCTTTGTTTTAAAGCGAAATGTATCGCTTACCTCTGACTTTATTATCCACATTTCACTTCCTCCTCTTTTTCTATAATTCTTTTAACTTGGTTTAATGCGTCTATTAAACCTCCTAGTGTATTACTATAGCGGATAATGATGTCCTCTTGATCCACATTCCATATCATAATTTCCTGCACTATATTCCTTGCGGTTTCCTCCCCCGTTCGGTGCTGGGCGATGCTGATCTCATAGCCTTGATGATCAAGGTATATGTTGTTCATGCTTGGGAGAGAAGTTCCATCCTTAGCAAGGTATTTCTTTGTATTTTCGTAACTCATAATGCTTCTCCTATATAGTAGCCCACACAAGTACGTGTAGGCAAAGTATGGATACAACAGTTAACACGACTACTAAAACTCCTAGGAAATAGTCTCTATTCATTTCCCATACACCAAGGTCTCAAAGAACCAAGTACGGAATTTAGTAGAACGAAATACATTTACTCTACCTTTGACAGGGGTAGACCAAATAAATTCAAGTGGTTTATGGTTTAAGCAGCACAATACCCACCATGCAATCTTATGTTTAATAGTCATCTTGTTAACTCCTTATTTCCTGATCATTCTCGAAGTATAGCATAGGCAAATGCTTATGTCAAGTAAACCTAGCTCTGCCTTCCCTGCTCCCCCCACCCCCATGAT
>VTLG01012818.1_pt1 | contig 42621 bp, 54 predicted proteins | sample 4694571 | NCBI WGS metagenome assembly VTLG01 (sample SAMN12604809, study PRJNA352737) | marine metagenome | biome: ENVO:00000447; feature: ENVO:00000209|ENVO:00000569|ENVO:01000036; material: ENVO:00002151; isolation source: viral sequences binned using virsorter ...
TCTTTTGATTTGTCATGGAACGGTGATGGTTCATTCCCATCGGTGCTGTACTCATCTGATTCTACAGTTTCCTGATTAGATTCTCCCTGGTTTGGGTCTGCATCAGTAGCCGCATCATCCGATTCGCTGCTTATATACAGCTCACCGTCTTTTTCAATAAGATTTACTGAAGGCTCTGGTGATTCCTGTTCTTCGGTCTTCGGTTGAATTTTATCTTCAAGTTGTTGAAGCTCTTTAGTAAGAGCAGGGTCTGTCTGCACTTCACTATTTTGGTTTTCTGCCATTTGTTTTTCCTTTGTTGATTATATTATTTCTCTTTGCTCTGTAAACATTTCTCAAAGCATCTTGTTTTGTATATGGTATTCTACCTTCATATTCGTTTTCAACAACTTTTTCAGGTTTAATAATAGGTATATCTATAATATCATTAAAAGGCATATTTTATACTATCCTAATTTAATACATTTTAAAAATTTATTTAAAATTCTTTTTGTTTCAGTTTTCTTTCCCAAACTTCTCATTAACATAAGAACGGCTTGGTTTCTAATTGTAGCTTCTTGCTGTTCACTCATTTCTTTTTTTTCTTTTTACCCCAACTCAATGGATTAATATTAAATTCTTTTTCATAAAACGCTACTTTTTCTGCCAACTCTTCTCGTTCAGCCCTTTCTTCCACGATATGTTTGCTAAGTAAATCCCCAATTTGTTCATCAGCAAAAGAAACTTTATCTTCCAAGTCTGCCAATCGAGACTCAATCCTCCAATACCCATATACAATGCAACCAGCAAGAAAGAGGATTTGTCCCAACCATTTAATATTAAGGGAAATGACAGCATTATCATCAATAATAGTCCCTCTATAACTGCGAGCTGTTTCTGGCTTACCACTCACTTAACTTCCCAGCCAACAATTGACCAACCTGAATCACAGCCACTTACAATAGTAACCATAAATATGAATAATAAAAAAAGACCATAGGCGGTCAACATTTGTTTAACTGGCGGCAGATACTTCATTTCTTTTTTAATAATTTTGCTTTTTTCTTTTTCTTATATACCTTTGAATATTTTTTTATTTTTTGTGAAGATTTTTGAATCATTTTATATTTTTTCCCAGCCATTACTCAGCTCCTTGCTTTGCCCTGTCTTGCCCAATCTTTTGAGCTTCCATTCTTAATTTTTCCTCATCGGTAACCATACCTCTTTCGGTCTTCATGTTATCCAATGCTTGTTTTGTCGTGTCTAACTCAGATTGGCGTTGTGCAGCTTCGGACTGCATTTGCATGGTCTGGTCAATATATTCAACAAATTTTTCTGAACCAACAATAGGTGCATTTTCCACAAGTGTCCTAATATCAACAAGTTGTGGGTTTATTGTTCCAATGAGATTCGCAAGTGCAACCATTCGATTAAAATTCTCTTCTTTTTGTGTGATGTTACTTTCACCTTCATCTAACTCAACATATAAAGATGGATTTCTAACATCGTTGAACATTTGAACACCCACACTAAGATTCATTATAAGTTCATTAAAAACACCCTCTTCTTTTACCCTTATAACCCTATCCATCTCTGAATAGACATAATTAAAATTATCTACAAAGTCTTTTGCAAGAACCTTTCTTAAACGACTTAAATTTTTAAAATATGGATTAATTGCCGCTGCGGCTCTTTGAACTTTTTGTTCAAATAAAACACCAGACTCACCACTTCTGGCTGTTTCCCCTTTCATTGCTTCAGATACAAGAGAAACTCTTTGTGCAAACGCAACACTGTTTTCTGCATTTAACATGATGTCTGGTGGTAAAGAACCAGGAGAAAGTCTCTGAGGTACGATGGAAGGGTTATTTAATTCATAAACCATATTTGGTTGATTGCCTTTCTCCTTGAGAGCTTTTATGGTTTCTTTCTCACGCTTATCAATAAAAACACCACCAGATAATATTTGCGTAACATAATCTCTTACTTGTGACTTTGCTTTATTAACATCGTCTTGAATATCTAATAAATGGTCTACCAATGATGTTTGTTCATTTATTTGAACATTGTAATTATAACTCCATACGGGAAAACAATCAAAATTTGATGTTGGTTGTTTCATGTCTTCATCTTTTACAATCAAATTCTTGAAATAAGGAATAATTGTGGTTACATGAATCTTATCTTGATTGAATTCATTGACCATCATTAACGCTGGGTTTTCTTTTCTTAATTTTCTATATTCATTTTTTGGTAATATTATGTAGTCATTACCATCAAATACATTGACCATTTTTATTGTCACTCTTTCCTGCATCTCAAGAACTCTATAACGGTCATTAATTTTATCATAATTTTCAAGATTGGATGAATACGTCTTATCTGTCATTCTTCGTATTGTTTCAGATAATGTTTGATACCACGCCTTCGACCTTTCTACTTTCATATCATACGGGTCAATACTATATTTTTCACTCAAAACATCAAGAGATTCCCACCCTTCTTTTACAAGCCATCGACAATGTTTTAAATCATAATCATTTGCTCTTGTCTCAGGGTCTACATATACTCTAAAATTATTTAATACATCGTATTTAAAATCAAGGTAACCTTCTTCGTTCACTTCCCAACTACGTTGAATCCAACCACCAAGTTTAGTAGTTAATGCATCAATAAACGCTATTTGTAACTTATCTTCCAAGTCTTGTTCATCTATGATTGCATTCCATCTGCCTTGTAATATATCGCTTGCCGCAACCGATTCTACGGTGGTTGGTTTAAATTTTGCTGTTTTGCGATTTAATTGCTCGTTCCCCACCAGTGTGCTTATTATGGGTGTAATTATATTATATTTAAGAAGCGGTTTTTTATATTTTTTTGCGTTTGTTCTTTCGTCAGAAGTAAATGTATCACCATTTAAATATCTTACAGCCTTTTCAGATTCTTCTCTTGCATTTTCAAATGAATCACGACTATACTTCCAACACTTTAAAACCTTATCCGCTTGTTTGGATAATATTCCAGCTGCATATTGTGAACCAGATGAAGTGTCGTTACTATATGAATCTTTAGCCATTATGCAGTTTTCCAGCTTGTACTACCAGTTGAATTGTTTTGTCCGATGCGATAACGCCATCCTTTTTTTCTCTTTTGATAAATAGCAAGGCTTGGCAAAACTTTTAAGCTACCATACCTAAGAGCATCATAATGATGGTCATCAGATTTAGTATCAATATCTTCGGGGTCGTTTTCTGCCGATGGTAAATTAGGAAAAGTTTCTATACATTGTAAACAATTTTCTGTAAAACGAATTCTTGGCTCTCCTTCATCTGGAACTTCAAGTCCTTCATATACGATTTTTGCTCCAGCCTTACGGTCATTATTTCCTTTTGATAAAAAGATACCATCATCACTATAAAAATCTGCTGGTGAATACAATGCTCCTTCTTTCTCTGAATGTTTTGTCCAATAGGCTGGGTCTGCTATGTCATCATCAAAATCGTTTGGTTTTAATTTATAATTTTCCCAAGTATATTCGTTTACCAGCTTCACTTGCTTAGAAGCAGAAAGTCCAGTCTCTGTTATTTCATCAAATATAATCATGTTCTGGTCTCTATCTACCGCAGCAAATAAACAAACAAATGGTGCTTTTGTACCATAGTCGTAAAACCTGTAAAGTGTATGAGTATTCTTTTTAAAATGTACACCATATTGGAAGTGTGCTTTTGGTATCACATGGTGCATAGGATTCCAGTTTGCAAAAAATGTTCCAGCAAATACATCCCACCTACCTTCCAACCACATCGCTTTTAGGACTGGGTTTAAATTTTTAAGTTTTCTTACATAATTTGGGTCATTTTTTAAGAGGGTAGGATTATCAAACACCGTAGCAGGTATGAAATGATAACTGATTCCTTCTTCGTCTACAAAGGGTTCGCCTGATTTTTGTCTTTGATAATAAACATCAAATTCTTCGCTATACATTGGTTTAGCAGCTGGTATGGGTGGACATCTATCGATGAATTTTCTTTTAAGCCATATGTGTCCAATGTTACCAGGATTCGATGTTAAACATATTTGTGGTTGTAATAGTTCATTATCTGTTCTTGCGGATGTAGATAATTCTTCAATCCAATCTTCAGGAAATTGATTTGCTTCATCCACGCCAATGAAATTATAGTTACCACCAATATAGTTATCCAATGCCCTTCTATCTTGGCAATGTACCAAATAAATCTTTGCACCCGAAGGAAACACATAGCATTTATTTCTTTCCTGCCATTTAGCGTTATATAACTTATAAAGTTTATCACATTCAGGTTTTAAGTTTCTTTCAAGCTGGGGAAAGGTTCTTCTCATAAGAATACCAATGTAATCGGGAAAATCAATAGATACGGCATCAACAACCGTTTTTACCGCCTTCCCCTCAGCCTTTAGCTTGCGTGCTTCATCAGGTTCAATTTTACGCCTTAATCTTTCATAATGATATGCTCTTGGTATCAATGCAGCCTTCCATGCTAACATCAATGATTTACCCCCACCTCTTGCGCCACCGTAGAATATCCAGTTCGCTTTTGATTTAAGGAACTCTATCTGTTTTCCGTTATGTGGTCTGAATTTAAATTTAGAAGTCATTTCTATTTCTATCTGAATCTTGTATAAAGGCTCTTGTTTTAGGAGCTTCTTGTTCTTTTTCTTTATCAGCTTGCTCCCATGAGCGTACAGCAGCTTGCCAACTCTTCATTTTATTCTTTCCAACCATCCAACCCTTTGATTCATAAAAAGCAATAAACTTTTTTACATTAACATTATTACTACGTTCTTTACAGTATTCTTCCACTTCTTGCTCTGTTGGAACTTTGAACACCTTTCTTTTTATTTTATTAGATACATTCTTTAATTCTTTATCTTTATCTTTATCTTTAGCCCCTTCTTTTTCTGTGGATGCCCCTTGCATGACCCTTACATGACCCTTGGTAGGGTCATCTATGGGTCTAAACTCTATACCGTATTTTTCTATCCTGTCATAGACGGACTTATGTACCCTATTGTTAAGATTTAATTCATCTGGTGTAGCAACATTATACTGAAATTGTATGAATTTTGGTATGAACCACTTATCATCCCTTAAATACTCAATTCTTTCATCAAATATATTCATTAATTCCTTTTCATCTAACTCTTCACCTATAAAAATACTCATTATTTCAATATCAGGTTCAAAAAATCCTGCATGGTCACATTGACTTATTATATACCACCATACACTCTTATACTTCGGTGATAAGCTACGAAACCACTTCTTCTTCCAAATGTCTGTATCAAAGTACCTCTTTGCCATTTGTATTCCTCTCTCTTTTATTGTATGTGTTACTATCCGACTTGATATTCTCTATTAACTCCTGCCTGGTGTTCGCTTCCGCTATCGTAATATATCTACCAGACTTAGTCCTCTTCTGTGCGTAAAACTTGGGCTTTCTCTTCTTTTCCATTGTTATTTAACCACTCCATTACATCTTCTAATTTATAACGTATCAACTTACCACCACTCTCTGTATTGTTTACAGCAGTAGGCAATGGATTCTCTTGATTTCTCCACTTATATACACATTGTCTGGATACACCAAGAACATCACATAATTCACTGGTCTTTAATAACTTAACAAGCATATTATCTGTTCCTTTTATAATCTTTTTGTAAAAATCCAGCAGCCAAAGGACTCTCCTTTAATTCAGCATCATAATCTGGCTCTGGTGGGTCTAATTCCTTACCACAATCAACACAATTTAAAGACTCTGGAGCATTTGTATCCTTCTCCTCTGGTTGGTACTCTGTGTTAATATGTTCGCAAAATTCTGTGTCTTTATCAAATATATAAATGTATAATGGTGTCATATCACCCATATAACTACCAGATATATTATAATCAAAAAATTCCATAGCTTCCTCAGAACTCATGTTCCTTTCCAACTTATCAAGCATCTTTCTCTTATCATATACTAAACGCCCATTACACTCTATGCCAACAACACAATCATCGTAGCCGTCAGCCTTTAATGTTGAGTCATTACCATATACCTCAACCATCTCTGTTATGTTTAATGTCATTTTTTTCCTTCGTTTAATACCCTATTTTACAATACTCCTGTAACATTTGTCAACCTGTTTATTTTACCTAAAATATAACAATGTGGACTATATAGATGACGAGACCCCCAGCCCCACCGACTGGGTGGGTTGTCGAGGAGACATTATTTTTTTATTCACGCAGGACATCCTCGGTCAATGCTCCTGATTCCATGCCAGAGTGACTGAGAATGACAATATAATGATGTATTGCCCTGCTCACCGAGGAGAAACAGCATAACATATTCTTTAAAATGTTATACAATTGACCCCAAGACCCCGACCATCCATTAAAGAAGAGCGGACTATATGTAAATAAACTTATCCCTCATCCCCTGTATAATAATGCATAATAGATGGTATTGCTCTCTCTATATATATATGAATAATTAAATGGTTATCTGGATGCTGTTACCGAGGAGAGATGGTATCTATTACTATATATATAATATAACATTTTATTAATATATATAAAAAAAGTCATTGTAAACGGTTGTAATGTGTGTAATATATGGGGCGGAATTAACCGCACAAAACATGGAGTTTAAAATGAATAAAAAACAATATGACAATATATGTAAAAAAGTGACTGATAGAATTATCGGTTTTCTTGATGAGGGTGTAGTACCTTGGCAGAAGCCTTGGAAGGGCGGAAGAGCCAATGCTCCTCGTTCAGTATCTACCAACAAGATATACCGAGGAACTAACCTTGGTATCCTATCTTCAGCAGGATATGAATCACCTTGGTGGCTTACCTTCGGTCAGGCAAAGAAACTTGGCGGTCAGGTCAAGAAGGGTGAACGGTCATTTCCTGTGGTATACTGGAAGTTCCATCCAGAAGAGGACTGTGACGGTTACTGGGGAAGTGCATCTGGCTGTGTCGGTGATACCTGTGGTAAATGCAAGGGAACTGGTCGATATAAGCCGTTACCATCTCTCTTCTCGTTCAACGTATTCAATGCGAACCAATGCGAAGGGCTTCCAGAGAAGTATTATCCAGTCATCGAGGACGAGGATGATGTCAGGGATTTTAGCCCTGTTGAAGCCTGTGATGAGATAATTGCTAATTATCCTAATCCACCAGAGATATTTCACGACCAGAGTGATAGATGTTTTTACCGTCCATCATCTGATGAAGTACACATGGTCAAACCTGAAAGATTCGTATCTGATGAAGAGTATTATTCTACATTCTTTCACGAATTGATTCATTCAACTGGACATAAGACCAGAGAAGCCAGAGAAGGTGTTACTGGTACGAATTTCTTCGGTAGCCATGAATACAGCAAGGAAGAACTGGTGGCTGAACTTGGTTCAACTTATCTCTGCGCAATAGCAGGGATTGACAGAAGTTCTGTGATAAAGAATAGCGCAAGTTATATCTCATCATGGAAGTCTAAACTTGAAGAGAATACTGACTGGATAGTCTGGGCAGGTACAAGAGCATCAAAAGCCTGTGACCATATACTGGACACTAAATACGAAGGTTAACTGATGAGTCCTGAATGGACGAAACTGGGGCAGAAATGTCCCAGTCTTAACCAAAAACATGGAGTTAAATATGATACTTAATATCAAATCAAAAAATGAATATGAAATTTATCTTAGTCAATTAGATAATTTTATTCTTGAATTCGAGAACAGCCAATACTATGGATTTGATGAAAGCAAATTTAAGGATGCTTTCAATAAACCAATAGTATTCGTCAGTGATTCTGGTGATGCTGCTGAATATGGAATAATTGCAGGAGAGTTCTATTCATACAATACAATCAAGTTTGTAAATAATAAACTAAAAAAGCAATTAAAAGACCTTCCAATATGGCATTCATCATTAGGTGATTTGAGATACTTTAAATCACAGGTCGCAAGTAAGGATTTTAGATTCATCAATGACATCGACAATCTTCCTGAGACTGAAGATGACAAGGTCATAGTAGAAGACCCTGCAATCACCGAACAGGTTAACTGACGAGAGTTCAATACTCGAAACGGGGACTCGTTCCCCGTCTTAACCAAACATGGAGTTAAAATGAGAATAGTAACTAACACAAACAAACTACATCAGAAAGCAGTTGATGTTGCTGTTGAGGATATATCAAAAGCATTTAGTACATTGCTCACAAGAACTATCCATCAGCGCAAAGGTGCAGTCGGGTTTGCAGGAGTCCAGGTCGGGATGAAGGAGAATGTATTTTGCGCCCTGATTGATGGTAAATGGAAACTGTTTGCCAATGCGAAGATAACCAGTAAGAGTTGGAGCAAGACAACTGATGTAGAAGGATGTCTCTCATTGCCTAAAAAAGCATTCAAGGTAAAGAGATATAATAAAATAACAATCAGATACCAGAACGCCAAAGGTGAGACCCTGAAAGAATCTTTTGAAGGGTTCAATGCCAGAGTAATTCAGCATGAGATTGACCACCTGAACGGCATCCTGATTTGTGATAAATAACATGGAGAACAAAATGAATACAACAGTACAACTTTGGAATAATTTTAAATTTATTGTTAAAGCAACCATTATTTCATTAGTAACAATATATGGTATATCGACAATAATTTTAATCCTTGCATATTAACGTAAACAATTGTAAACTAAGTAACATTAAACATGGAGTTAAAAATGAGTAAAACAATATCTTACTGGGATGGAAATGGTAAATATCAAAAAGAATTTGATGTCTTTTGTGATGCGTTTGTTCCTGTTCGTGGAAGGGCTAAAACCAACGAAGGAAATATAATAAGGGCATTACAACACCTTTGGTGCGAATATTGTAATAACGGCAATATCAATATTGTTGGTAAAAAGGCACTGGTCAACAGAGGTGAAGAATCTTATTATGATATTAAGTACAATGTACCAAACATATCTGGCGAACTAAGTGCTGTTTGTGATTTAATACTTGGTCGCAAGTCGTCTGAATATAATTATAAGCAAGATGAGTTAGATGTGTATAATAAATTAACTGATAAATGCGTAGAGTATATTTTAAAAACAGGCGGTTTATTCGGGAGAATAAAATGACAACAGACTATATAAAATATGTTGGAGAATACGAGAAGAAATTGCTAAAAGAAGTTGGTATTGATATAAATGATTTAGACAGCAATCAATTGGAAGCAATCCTTGTACCTATTCACGCACCTGAAGACTATCACCAAGACGGTGAAATAAGTGTAGAACAGGCGTACTATTTACATAGCCAGAGATTGATTCAATGTGGTATAGTTGGCGAATTATATAAGAAAGCAATAACATTAACAGAATAAAACATGGAGAGTAAAATGACAATCTACGAAATAAAAGAACTAACCAAAGAAACAGCACCGTATTTCTTTAGCAAAGATACAATGAAATTCTTTGGTCAGACTCTGAAAGATTTCAGGGTTAAAAAACAGGATGATGGTCGTTATAAAATCACTGCGCCAAGTGGTAGTAACTGGGAGCATGAACATACGACCGTTAGATTCTTTAATCCTGAAAACAATGAACTTGAACTAAAATAAACATGGAGAATAAAATGACAAAAACACATGAATTTATATTGGGAAAAACTGACTCTTCTACAGACTTTGAGGGTCACATTTTAGATGTTGAGTATGTGATATCAAGTGTAAGTGATGATGTAAAGGTTGTCGATATGTGGAGATATTGGGATAGTAAGAACCACAATCATTCAACACCTGATGAGTCTGATGAGATGAGGTTACCTTGGTTGAGTGAAGGTTTTAAGGAAAAGATGTACGGAACACTTAGAAAAGTAGAGGGGATTTCATAATGGATTTATTAAAAGAACAGGAGCGGAAGAATGACTATTAATATAAATAATAACCTAAGAGAATCTGACCTGTATGCAAAGATGGGTCAGTACGATGCAGTTGGTATTGCAGAAGGTTGGTTATCTCCCGAATCCCAAGAAGAGATACTGGTTGCATGGCAGATACTGGTTGATACTGGAATGGCATGGACATTACAGGGATTTTTTGGTCGGGCTGCTTCTGACCTTTTGGAGCAGGGACTGATACAGAAAGGTGACAAGAGTGCCTATACTAAATCACGATTTGATAAGGGTGCTTAGGAAGGTTTGAATAACGAGCAAATTTACTCCATGAAAGCCGTTTGGGGCGTTAACCCTACCTTGGTTGGGACTCCGCAAAGTTTCGCCCCTTACGGCAAAATAAAAAGGAAATGAAAGTGAGTAAAAAATTATATGTAATGGTTTGTAATTGTGATGATGTTGAGTATGAATATAATTATAATCATGTTTATTATGGATGTATCTGTACTTATTGCAATGGAAGATTCAGAAAGAAAAGTATAAAAACTATGAAACAGCAAATGCTTATGATACCTGAATTAGCAATAAGAACAACACAAGCACAAACACAAAAAACAGAATTAAATACTTTTCCTTCCATTGAATTAAGCATTTTAAAAAGAACGTATTATTCATATAACAGCACAACAGGTAAAGTATCAAAGAAAAAACAAAGAATTGTAAGTGAAGATAAACATAAAACATTAGATACTTATGAATTTATGATGAGGAATAAATGATACAGAATACTTGCTATAAAAACAACAGAGGTATTTTTGATGTTTGTCTTTTTGACCCACCCTTTGATAAATGGAAAAATATAGATTATATACCAAAGGCTGAAACATATGTATGTTTTACAAATTTTCAAAATCGACATTATGTAGATAAACTTTTTGGTGTACCTAAATTTGAAATGATATGGCACTTTAAGGATGGTAGATGGGTAAGCCATAGAATGCCAAGACATACACATGAACATATTCTAATTTATGGTAAGTTAAAAAATGAAGCCTATACAGGTGAGTATAACATAGATAGAACACCACAAAAAAAAGGCAAAGGAAGTATTGGTAGGGATAAAAATTTAGGTGATAGGATATATAAACCAAGAAATAGAAAAATGCTTAATAGCGTAATTGAAGTACCAAGAAACGTAGGTAAAGAATTAGGTGTATGGGGAAAACCTGAAGACTTAGTGATGCCAATACTTGAATGGATTGTTTCTGAAAATGATGATGTATGGGATGGTTTTATGGGTAGTGGAACTTTTGGTGTTTGTGTAAAAAAATTAAAAGCAAATTATTTTGGAAGTGAATTAGATACAGAAATTTTCAACAAAGCAAAAAAAAGAATCGAAGAAACTATATGACCGTACAACCAGTTAAAGATATGAACCAGGTTGCGAACATGATTCGTATCCTTGAACGCAAGGGCAACAGGCGTGACCCGTTGCTGTTAAAGTTTGGATTGAATACTGCACTTCGCATCAAGGACATACTCAGGCTAAAGGTCAAGCATTTATTTGAAAGTGACGGTACGCTGAAAGAATATCTTGACCTGTTCGAGAGTAAGACAATCAAGCGCAAGAACCGTAAACTGAAACAGATTAAACTCAACAGCGTAATTCGTCCAGAACTGGAATCCTATGTTAAATTCTATGAACTTGAACCAGAGGACTGGATATTCTTTTCACTCAGAGACCCATCAAATCCATTGGACAGGGTCAGAGCCTATTCTCTTCTTAGGGATGCTGCTGAGAAGTCAGGTGTTACCAAGTTTGGTACTCACAGCATGAGAAAAACTTTAGCATATAATATATATAATAAAACAAAGAACTTAGCCTTGGTAATGAGAATGCTGAATCATTCCAACCCAAAGCATACTCTCAGGTACATCGGAATAGAACAAGAAGAACTTGATGATACTTACGAAGAGTTTTCGATTGGTTCGTAAAGTTTGTAAATTAGATAATGGATAAAAACAAATCAAAAAAAATAAAGCAGAAAGTTAATTTAGCCAAGAACGAAGGTGAGATTAACTTTGTGAAAGAACAAGGCAAGGCGTTAGGTCTTGCTGTCAATAACATGAAACCGTTGGAACTGAACGAACCTGCATTTGATGGTGAGCCGTTACTGGTCAAGAAAGGTGGTAAATACAGGATTGATGAACAGCACTTTGCACTGATGTTCCTTGAAGCATTCCAGAATGAGGACAAGATAACTGGGGAATTGATACCACTCTACAAAAGAGTGGAACAAATGATTGGTATTCCCAGTTCAACACTCAAAGGTTGGTGGGCAAAGCGTGAAGAGATTATGTCTCAACGAGCCACAACGCTGCAACAGGGATTAAATTATATATCTACTGCAATGATGGTTGAAATGATGAGGATGACCCAAGCGATGGCTACTATTGACTACACAGAACTTGTCAATGGAAAGCCCCAAGATATGCATAATTTTATATCTTTATTTAATACTATGATAAATAAGTTTAGATTATTAAATAATCAATCAACAAGTAATGTTGCCCATGCTCACGAAGTTGAACTTGTTATTCCAGATTAACTTGCACATTACCGTAAACTATAGTAACTTCTCAATAACTTAATGATGGAGTTTTAAATGCCAAAGAAAAAGAAAAACATTGATGGAAATTTTCGTGGTAAGGAAGATTTGTTTTGGAAGAATGTCGTGAAAGGATTTAAGAAATTTTTAGAATCTCCATTTAAAAAATGAATAGTCAAGTAATAGGTTTAATAAAAGAAAGAATTGAAAAAGGAAAACGGGAATACGCAGATGAAATTAATCCACATGATGGTAGGGATTGGGAAGTTGAAGCACTTGAAGAATTATTAGATGCCTGTGTTTATCTGGCAACTGCTTTAATAAAATTAAAAAATGAAAAGGGGAGAAAATGACATATAGAAAAGCACCACAAAATTATGATGAGTGGTTGTTAGATAGACAACAAAATCCAAGTATCGGAGCATCTCAGTCAGCAGCAGTTATTGGAGTCCATCCTTGGATGACAGCAGTTCAGTTATGGGAAGAGCTTGTACATGGGTATCAACCGAAGGAAGATAACCTTGCTATGTATCTTGGTAGAGAAATGGAATCAATATTAAGAGATTTATTTTATAGAGAAACTGGCATGAAGGTAAAGCAAGATAACAAGATAAGAATACATGATAAATATTCTTTCTTGACCACAAACCTGGATGGTATGGTTATTGGTGAGAAAGTCCCAGTAGAGTTCAAGACCACAGCCAAGAAATGGGACGGTGAAATTCCTGACCATTATTTTGTACAGTTACAGCACCAGATGATGATTACTGGTTCGCCTTATATATATTTTGCTTCTCTATCTATGGGTTATGATAAACAAATTGTTGTGGAAAAATATAATCGTGATGATAAATTTATAACAGGATTAATGGAGAATTTGGTTGAGTTCTGGAATGTAAATGTTGAAGGTAAAGTTCCACCTGAATGTCAAAACATCGCTGATGCTAATTTATTATATAATAAAGTTTCCGAAGATGAAATAATACAGGCTGATGATAAGATATATAATTTAGCAGTTCAACTCAGGTCTTTAAATGAACGTAAATCTGAATGTGACGATGAAATTAAAAAGATTAAACTTCAATTAATGACTGTTCTTGAAAACAAACAAGTGATTGAATATAACGGTCACCAACTTGTTACATGGAAAAAAACAAAAGACAGGGAATTTTTTGATAAAGATAAATTTAAAAAAGAAAATCCTGATATATATAATAAATATATATATAGCAAATCGGGAAGTAGAAGATTTGTATTAAAAAAGGAGTTGTAATGACTGACATAAAAAAAGCAAAAAAGAGGTCAGTGTCTTTGACACCAAAGCAAACAAGCCTTAAAGAGACCATCAAGAGCAAAGAGTTTTTTACACAAATATCAAACGCTTTACCACAGGGCAACCTGTCTACAAAAAGATATATCTCTGCTTGTCTAACAGCACTGGCAGTACAGCCTAAGTTAATGCAGTGTCAACCATCATCAGTTTTAAAATCAATGATGGAATCTGCAAGATTTGGACTTGAACCAAACAGCCCATTAAGTGAAGCTGCTCTTGTTCCCTACGGTAAGGAATGTACATTTCTTATCGAATACAGAGGAATGATGAAACTGGCATGGAATACTGGACTGATAAAATCATTAGATTATGATAAGGTCTGTGAAGGTGATGAGTTTGATTATTCAAAAGGCAGTAATGGATTATCCTTTCACCATAGACCCAGTCTATCAGCAAGTCGTGGTGAGGGTAAGATATACTATGCTTACGCTGAATTAAAGCATGGTGGGACGGCATTTCAGGTTATGACCAGAGAAGACATCCTGGCTCATGCAAAACAATTTAGTCGTGGTTACTCAGCAAAATCAAGCCCTTGGCAGACAGACTTTGATGCAATGGCTTACAAGACCGTCATTAGACAGCTCTGTGATAAGAAATTACCAAAGTCTACAACAGAACATGGTATACTTATGAATGAAGCTGCTCATATTGATGATTTTGTTGATGAAAGTGAACCAAGGCATTTAACTATGCAGGAGAACGAGTTAGAAGTAACAAGTGTTGATATTGGCAAAGAGTCATCTGTAACACCTGTTCCTGAATTCGATAATTCATACGAAGAAGACCCTGCTTTAGCGTATCCACAAGAAAACGAATAACACCACTTCTTATGTTCTGCGAATATCCACAACTACAACCTCATTCGCAGTTTGCTCCATCGTTAAGTGGTGTGTCGGGGGTAGGATTCTCCTCCATGTACCTACCCCCTTTTTTAAAAATTAAAAAGGAAATAAAATGAGTGAAACCACATACATACAAAAATGCTCCATCAAAGAACACAAGTTTGATAATGGAGATACTATTTTAAACATGGCAGTTCATGTAAATGAGCTTATCATTCACAAGAACAGCGATGGATGGGTCAACCTTTCTATCTGTAGGCGTAGAGAAAAAAGCGATAAAGGGGTAACCCATTACGCCAAGCTGAATACATATGAGCCAAAGGTGACAGATGAAACGACAAACGATGAAGTCGGTTCTGATAAAGCTGACGATGACGACCTTCCGTTTTAATTATGAAAAAAGAGTTGGCGGTAAAGCTGTATGATAAAGCTAACGAGGTAGCTTTTCATTTCAGTAATCCCGATAGAGAATTTAATACAACAAAAGAATCTTTTACAGTTCGCAAAATAATTCCACTTAGCGATTTAACAGCAACTGTTCAGTTTAAAAAATCATCAGGTAAAATAGGTCTTGCTTTTTTTTACTGGATTAAATCAAGTGGTGGTTATTGGCAATATTTTTTCCCAACAGATTCACACATCATTGGTATGAATAGAATGAAAGATATGCTGCATAATGTAGAACAACATAATTTTGATAAAAACTTTATATAAATGTTAAAAAAGAATCCTTGGGAGGAGAAATCTGGCGATGCAAAAACTGCTGACAAAAGAATTAAATACTGTCCAGGTTGTAAAAAGTGTTGGGAATCTATCTATTATGGAAGTAAGCAAAATATTTATCATTATTTAGACTTTCCAACATACGGAAAAGCAAGAGAAATATGTAAGGTTTGTGTTGAGAAAAATTAAGATAATAATACATGGTAAACCAAAACCACAACAGAGACACCGCCATACAAGGCGTGGATTTACTTATGACCCTTCAAGTAAAGATAAAAAAGACTTCCTTGCTTTAATCCATTCACAAGCCCCAAAACAACCCTTAATTGGTGATATATCTATTAAGGTTGTCTTTGGTATGCCTTATGTAAAGAAACATTACAGAACAGGTAAATATTCAGGAGAATTAAAACCAAATTCACCTAAGAGATGTATAAAAAAACCAGATATAGATAACTTACTTAAATTTATTATGGATGCAGGTAATAAAGTTATATGGTATGACGATTCACAAATTTGGAAAGTAAAAATGAAAAAGATATATACCGAAAATCCACTAACCTTAATAGAGATAAAGGAGAAAAACAATGATAATGATTGATATATCAGAGTGGATACTAAATTTCTTTATATTCAGTTTAGCACTTTTATGCTCTGGTATAGGAATATTTATATTTTCATTGATTTTTTATGCAATATTAGATTGGATAGATAAAATAACAAAAGGAGATTAATATGAAACATTGGTTACAATCATTATCAGAGAATGGATTTGATGTATTCATAGTAGTGTATCTTGCATTACTACATTTATTATATCATTACCTTATGAGATGGTTCATTAGAAATGAATTAAAAAAACAGTTGAAAAAATAAACATGAACGAAACTAAGAACTTTAAAGAGGATTCAGTTTGGGTTAAGATGAATAAATCTGAAATTGAATGGAATATTATTGCTTTAGCTATCGCTGAAAAATCATCAGAAATGCATGAAAAAATTGGTAATGCTAAATCATACAAAAAACTGAAAGATGATTTTGTAAAAATAAAAGAACAGATATTACAAAAGAAAGAAGAGAGGTAATAAAATGACAGAGTTTAATCCTGTTGATAATCCGATAGTAGAGAAAGAAAATTTTAAAATCATTAATAAAAAGATTGTTGATAGAATTAATAAAGACCTGAAAGAATCACAGCCGTTTCATTATTTATTTACTGGAGTGACAGGTTCAGGAAAAACCCATCTTGGTACAGCAGTGGTTATTAAATGTAAAGAAGACTGGGAACTGGTATCGGCAATGCTGCACTATCAAGACCATATTAGAATCATAGGCTCAGACTACATAGATAAAATGGATGCAGACCGAAAGAACGATAATAAATTTAATTCACGATGTTTAATGATTGATGATTTAGGAGATGAAAAACCAAGCACCGTAGCAGCACATGATTATTTTGGTGGTCTTGTTGAAAAAAGATATTTATATATAAAAAGAAATCCTATGAGTAGAACAATTATTACGACCAATCTTAACTCAGATAAAATTATACAAACTTACGGCTCAAGAGTATATGACAGGATTTGTGAACACTTTACTATTTGCAAGTTTAAAGACCATTCATTCAGAAAGGAAGGTCTTGAGATTCTTGAAGGCTAAACCCTAACTCCACATATTACACAATTTGTAGAATCTCCGAGGAGAGATTTTACTTGACATTGTCATTTATTATCCGTAAACTGTGTAAACGATGGAGGTATCAAGTGATACAAAAAACAAAGCTCAAATCTGAGTTTAACAAAGCAGGACTTCAAATAACAAGTGAAGCTGTTGAATTATTGGACGATGAAATTAATCGCACAGTAAAAAAAATGGTTAATCGTGTTAAAGAAGGTAATGTAAAAAGACTAACGGCTAATCTTATCTGGGTAGCCCTTGGTAAACTTAACAACAGATAAAAAAACACGGAGGAACTATGTCTGAAAAAGGGTTAATCCCAAAGACACAGTTACAAAAGATATATGAGAAATTCGTGATGCTTAACCAGGTTATTTTAAAAGCAGCTGCTACTGGTAAAGCTAAGGAATCTCTCACTGTCTTTCCAGCTTACGATAAGGAAGTTGGCAGGTGGAAAATTGCATTAGTTATCGTATCTGATGACGGTGCTTTAATTCCCATCGCAACATTCTTAACGCATGATGATTGCGCTAACAGGTTAAACCCTGACATCGACAGCAATTTTAAAGAAGTTGTACTTGCTGAGATGAAAAAGGATAAACGCCTGTTAGAATCTATCAAAGCGTTTGACCGTGAGTTGGTGATACCAATATTTAACGAAGGAATCGAGCCATTTCTTTCTAAGTAGAGGTATCATGTTAACGACTAAGGGGCTGTTCACGCAGCCCCTTTTTTATTTCTTTTATACTTTAAATATTCTGCACCTTCATACGGGTTAAATATTGTTGTTATCAATCTATTATCATCATCATCGTATTGAGGGTCAATGATTGTTACTGGAGCGTTAAATATATTCCTGTCATCAAGACCCATCTTCTCTGCATAGGAATCCCATATCTTGAATGATGCTACCTGCAATGCATGACTGATTAATCCAGATGCAGGGTCTTTTAAGACCTGGTATCCAGAAACATGAGTATGACCGCAAGTAAGGATGTGGTCTTTCCATCCCATTTGAGCAGCCTTAGCTACACCATGAGCTGTATTCCACATACTAAAACCTTTGAAATAATGACGAGCATTTATTCTAACTTCTTTACCGTTTGGAAATACGAGATTTAGCCTTGCCCCCCACTGTTCATAAACTCCCTTATGGTCTCTCATTATAAAATCTAAAGGGTCACCATCACCTGACCAGACATCGTGGTTTCCTGCTACCAAATAAAGCCATTGTACTTGATTCACAAAATGCTCTGTTAGTCTCCATGATTCTTTTGCAGAAGTAGACTGTTGACCATACAAATATGACAATCTACCTATCCAGTTATTCTGTACATCTCCAAGATTTCCTGCAAACAATCCATCGGTACTATTAATTAAACTACATAATTTATATATCTCTGCTATGTTCGTACCATCATCATCAACATGGGGGTCTCCGAAATGACAAATTCCAATAGCACCTTCTGTTTTTATTCTTATGTTTATTAATTTCTTACTTAATTTGGCTTTTGTTTTTTGAGCATATTTCTTTTTCCTCATATTAATTAATTCATTAATAGGAATATGGTCTGGCTCTCTTACATCTGCTTCAAATTGTGATTCTTCTATTATTGTAGGTCTAACTGTTTTTCTTCCACAGGCTTTACAAAGCCATTGTTGTTTTTTAGAGTTTGCCCTGTAAAGAAATCCACTTTTATGGATTGACCTTGCACCGCAGTGTGGACATCCTATTACATTTCCATCCGCATCTTTTACTATCAAAGTATACCCCCTATATTAAAGGTGGGGTAATCAATAGACCACCCCCCCTTCCCGAAGAAGTAAGAACGAGCCTTACAAATCATTTTTTCTCATATTCACCAAAGACTTCTGGAAACTGTATCTTACCTTGTTTTAATTTTCCCATAGCTATTTTAAATAAGGCTTGTGGTTTTTGGGCTAACTTAGCATCTTCTATTTTTTGTGCAGCCCTCTTCATAAGATATGTTTTATCGTAAGATGGAGTCTTTGGGTCTTTTGCTTTTGCCATTAACTCATCAGCTTCTCTTAACAACTTTGTTTCTTCAATTCTGTAATCACGCTTCATACGATTCATTGTACCTTCAAAAATATTCAATGCATTTATTTTATTTCTACTACAACCAATGAATATCTGTCTCATCATTTCTTCATCATTGGCTGCTAATGCAATTTCCATTAAGTCACCTGCTTTCCTGGATGTCATACCTCGACTACTTGGAACAGCGATGTTAGAGAACTTCCATTCCTTTGTTTTATCCAGTGCTGCTTGAGTAGAGAATGGAAGTGGTGTTTTCATTATTGTTTTTGTTAAACCGTACAACCACTCTGTTCCCTTCTTATCTTTTAAATCATAGTTATCAAAACCACTTGGAGATTTACCTGTAAAAATTTGAGAAATAGTTTGCACAATCGGTGCAGTTTTACCACCTAATTTTTTTAAGGTAGCCTGTGGAAAATTAAACCCTGTATCGTCAAATAATAATTCTGGAAATTCCCTAAACTGTTTTCCCCATCTTAAATATCTTTCTGAACCATCATCATATCTACCCATAAAAAGTCTTGTCTGGTTTCCAATGGTATTACCAAACATTGTATAATCCCAAAATCCATAATCATCTTTATCTGGGTAATATTCTGGATTTTCTTCCATGTCTTCTTTACGGTTTAAATAATTTAATATATTTATACCAGCCCCGTAATACAACATGGCTTTCAACCAAAATCTTTTACCAGCCTTTGCCCTCATTTTTTTACCTTCAATGGTCTTTGTTGCAGAACCAAAACCAGTTAAAGCAAGAGCCTGTTTCATTGTAGATACTGTCCAATCAGGAGATAATAAGAACCATGTCATCAATTGAACTGTCTGTGGATTAACCATCAAAACATCCCAGTTCTGTCCACCAAATGTATCATTCACTAATTGGGCGGCTTCATACTTAAATGTGTCAATATCACTTCCCTTGTATCTTGAAACAAGTGATTCATAAGCGTATAATTTAAAATGGTCATGTAAATAGTCCCACAAAGCAAAGTTCCACCTCTCGTTAAAACTATTGATAAGTTTAATTGCTTGACCTGCTAATGGTGTATCTTTAAACCTTACTTCAAGAGATTTTAATGATGAAGCAATCTTTTGAACTGGTATATCTGCGGAAACACCAAGTTGACCTCTGTGTTCTAAAAAATCTTTTGCTAATTCTTGATTTTTCCATACATCACTTTCCATCTTTATAAAACCCTTCCAAGGGGTCTTTAAAACAACACCAAGCATTTTTGGTACATCTTTATAAGAGACTATAGGCATTGCTGTTTCAGTCAATGCAAGATGATGGAATAATGAGATACTTAACTGAGTTTGTTTTAATACACCATTTAAGGATTCATATGCTGATTGAACTTTTCCTGCTGCTCCCTGTAATTCTATTCTATTACCTAAGATAACTTTTAACGGGTCAACAATATCTGGATGTACTTTGTAGTACGCTTTTGTAAAAGGGTTTTTCATTGCTGGGTGGTGTATCTCAACCCAACCATCTGGTGCGTGTTGTTGTGTAGTAATAAAAGGTTTACCACCAACATTTAATTTTCTTACATCAGCCACAAATTGTTTATTTGCCAGTGAATTGTTAGCTATACTGGCATATATATTATATATATCAGTTATATCAGTATATTTAGGTTTTAAATCATATTTTTCTATACCTTCGTTCAGTGTTTCTATGTAACGCTTCTCAGTAAATTTATTATGAGTGCTAAACCACTGAGCAACATCTGATTTTTTATTAGCTGGCACATCCCATATATGAGTAACATAATCTTTTATTTCTTTATTTGATAACTGTGGATTTTCTTTCGCCAACCTATCCCAAAGTTCTTTATATCGCTTCCTAAATGACTCCACTACTGGCTGTAAATTTTCAACCAACTTCTTGTTCTGCATCAATTTCTCAAGGTCAGGACGCTTTAATTTTTTAGGTATTGCTGTAGACCTTTCAAGAAGGAAAGGTATTAACTCCCTTTGTTCAGGAGTTGTTATCTGTTTTATTTCGTGTAAGAAAGAATTTGTTTCAAATGATGTAAGCGATAATTGTGACCTACGGTTTTTTATAAGTTCAGGTATTTGCTCTTTTACTGCTTCAACACCCTCATCCATAAGCTCCGCAAGTTTTCGTTTCTTTTCCTCACGGAGCTTTCGCTCATCTGGGGTTATTTTTTTGAGTTCGTAGGTTGGTCTTGTTTTCTTGGGGAGGACATTACGGTTAAATCTCGGTCTGTGAACTGGTAAGCGGTCTCTGAGGACTTTAGAGTATTGTCCTGTATCCCCTTCGTACTTCCTGATGATTTCAACATATCTTTTGTCTGCTTTGACCCTGTTCCCAAAATCTCCAATAAATCTTGCATTGCCCCTTTGTAATCTGGTTTCGGCATTGAATTCACTCCTTATTAAGTTTACATAATTTACTAAAACACCACCTTCATCTACAACAACTAAATCAACTTTATTACCTTTGACTGGCATTGTTTTATATTCAATGCCCCTTTTTGTAAGAGATTCAACTATTTTTGGTAGGTCTTTTAGATTCACATCTAATTTAATTTTATATAAATTATCAATCCCTTCTGGATTAACCTCAAAATCAAGTATGGCTTCCTGATTGCCCATCAATCCCTTAGCCGCTGCAAGATATTCACGCTTTTCATAAGAGACTGGTTCTGTAATCGTGGTCATTACTGATGGTTCTGCACCCGTAGCCCACTCACCAAGTGCTGCTGTTGTCATGGATTTAATACCTAATTCAACCTCAAGTTCTGCAACTGACCTATGGTATTGTTGCAGTTTTTTAGATTTAATATCTTTAATTGCTTCAGGTAATCCTATTTCTTTTATCTGTGGACTTGCAAATTGATATGCTTCTGGCTTAACATTAAATATTGATGCATCACCTGTAGCTGCAAAATCAGATAGCATCTTTACTTGTGGAGACTCCTGGTTCAATATTGATAACCAATATTGCTTTGCAGCATAAAATGGATTAGCTACCCTTGAATCTGTCTTAGGCAACGCTTCTACAAACTTATCCAATTCTATTGGTTCAGGAAGTTCTCTATATTTATCAAAATTAACTTCAATCTGATATTCTGGATGAACATACTTTCTTGCACCACCCGTTCTAAAATCTTTTATTGTAGCTACAGCAACAACTTTTCTCGCTATCTGTGCAAAATCTGGAACAGCTGTTTCTTTTGCAACCTCGACTGCACTTATCTTCGCTTCTTTTACTGCTTGAAATATATCACCAGTCCTATCTAACATTGATTTCGCTTTACGTTTGCCGACCTTATCTTCCAAGGCTCTGTATAAAGCATTCAAATAAGCCCTGTTCTTTACCATTGAACCTTTAGGGTCAACCAAAGATGTAATAGCGACTACATTGTACCCAGCTTTTGTATCGTTCAATAGTTTGGTAGCATTAGCGGTATTATTTAATGCCCAACCTTTATGTGTCCTTGGATACCTTATTCCAAAATCTTCGTATTCACCCTTTAAATTGATGTTTACTGGGTCTCCAGTAATAAACGTCACACCCCTGTTTTTTGACACACTTGGCAGCATTATCTCTTTAGTCTTTTTAAGACTATAATTTATTTTTGTTGGTGAAGGCTTTCCCTGAACATCTTTCATTAATTCAGCGTGAATCTGCTCAGGAGTTCTTAATTTTTCACTAACAGACCTGTCTAAAAAATCTTTTAATTCTTTTGAGACCTTACCTTCTTTAACGTACTTAGCAAACCTATTGGCACTTTTCCTGAGAGCATCGGCATATTCTCTGAATTTTCTGAATAATCGTGTGAGAGCATCACCGACCTTCCCTTTTGGTTTCGCACCAATCGCATTGTCTTTCGCCCTATCACTGAACCATTCTCCATTGCTCCTTGATGGGTCGTCAATTTCTCCCGTTCTTTCATGGTATTTCCTTCTTTCTTCGGTTATAATTTTATCAAAATCTGGATTTAGTTCTTCTTGTTGCCTATACCACACTTCAGCACGTTCTTCAATGACAGTACCTACGTCTGCGCCTTTATGAATTTTGACAACATCAACTAAAGCACCATCACGCATTTCTCTGTAATTCTGTCCTGCTATCTGAATATCAGCAGGTTCAACACCAACAAACTCCTGTCCTGCTGCTTCAATCTGTGCCAATGCATTCTCTGGTGTTTCTGGACTTAGTGGGTCATCTATATTATCCTGAAGAGTTCTTAACTCATCAAGCTGTGTCTCATATTTAACTTCTGGGTCTACCTCTTGCAATAGGTTAACCACTTCTTTAATTGCTTCTGTCTCAGGAATTTTCTTTTCTAAAGTAATACCTTTGGTATTTGCTTCTAACTCCAGGTCTTCAAGTCTTTTAGTTGTTTGTTCAAAGCTCTGTTCTAACTGTTGTTTTTGCATACCAGCTAAATCTTCACGCATTAAATTGACCTGAGCTGAAGACTGTGCATCTAATAAATCAGTGTACTGTTTGTTTAAACTTTCTATCTGCTCTTTCTTTACTTCTGCTGAAGTTGGCTTTTCTGGAAGAATATTCTCAACATATGCAAATACTTCATTAACACCCAATTCATTAAGAGCTACTAAACGATGTTGCCCATCAATTAAATCATATTTCCAACCACTGGTTTTGCTTACAATAACTGGTGGGATTCCTTCTAAATTATGTTTCTTGTATACTTGTTGTATCGACTTTATGGTGTATGTATTATAACCATCATAATCATCTTTAGCTAACGCTTCCTCTTTGAGTAAACCTTCCTTATAGGCAGCAAGGTCTTTAATCTGAATTTTTCTCAAAGTATATATAGAATTAGGATTGGCTTTTGAATCAGGGTTTATTAACATATTTACTTCTTCACCAGTACCCTCTGTGGGAAAAAAATTCTTATTTACTGCTTTCCCTTTATACCCCTTTGTTAATTTTGGAGAAGATTGAAGAGATTTAGTATTACTACGTTGGTCTTTAAGAGGGGTAAAATCCTTGCCTTTATTGTATTTTACATATAGTGTATTTTTAAACTTAATTCCATATTCGCCTTTTTTTTCTAATTCTGCTTTTGTAAAAGGCTTTTCTGCCACTTCAGGCTTTACTTCTACTGGGGCTTCAGGTTTTACTGGTGCTTCAGGTTTTACTTCAGGTTGTAAGTCTATGATATTAAAATTATCATCTATATTTAAACCACGCTGTTCAAGAGCAGTTGATATTCCTTCAATAGCTCGTTCAGCTTCATAGACATTATCTATAACTTGGTCATTTTCACTATACTGTCTTTCATCAATATATCTTTGTAGTTTCTTTCCAATTTTTTGCAAATCATTAACAGTCTTTAATTTAGGTTTTGCCCATTTCAAAGTTTGACCTTTTGCATTTACAATGTCTCCCGTATAGACTTCTACTATCTCAGATTCAGTTAAAGGAGTGTTAACCCTTGTATCGTAATCCTGCTCAATAATTTTGGGCTTTACTTTAGGAGTTATTTCAGGCGATACTGGGGTAGGCTCAACTGGAGTTACGGGCTTTTTGGGTGTTTCTACAGGCTCGGTTTTTGGCTTTTCTACTATTTCTGTAGGCTTTACGGGTTCTACGGGTTTTTCTGGCTTAACCTCGACTGGCTTAGGTTCAACAGGTTTTTCAACCTTTACTTTTGGTTCTGTAGGTTTAACAGTTACTGTAGGTTCTACAGGCTTTTCTGTTTTAACTTTTGTTTTTTCTTTTGGTTCTGGTAAGGCTTTTTTTATTGTCTCTACTTTTAAAGGAGTTTTTTCTCTGCTTAAAACCTCAACTTTTTTCTCTATACCAAATATACCTTTAGCTTTTGCCCACCAAGGTTTGTCTGCTAATTTAATAACTTGCTCTGTAGGAACTTCTATAGATATTCCTTCTTTCAATGCTTTTTTATATATACCCTTATCTACACCAAGTTCAGCTAAAAGTTCTGCTTCTATAGGGCTAAACTTTGTTTTATCTCCAGTAACCAATATTGCTTTTGCTTTTGCAGGGTCTATATATATAGTTGGCGGCATATTATATTCTGTAATGTATTCTTTTGCAATTTTTTCCCATACAAACTTCTCAGGATTCTTCACAAACTTAGCTTTCCAATTCGCATCTTTCCATGTTTCTGGCAATACTTTACCTTCTAAACCAGCATCTCTTACTATTTTCTTTCTACCTGCTCCAACTACTGCTCCCTTTGCAATAAGGTCTAAAATTTCTACAACTTCTTTTGTTGTTCTTGAAGCATCTTCTGGTAGTAAATCAGAAATATTTTTTCCACCACCAAAAACATATGGGTCATCTTGAATTGCACTTATAATTGCATTTTCTGCTTCGTCCAATGCCATAAAAGCACCAACACCCAAAGCTGTTGATATTGGAGCTGTAACAAGACCAACCGTAACAGCTCCCTGAAAAGCAAATTCTATAGACTCTAAAGCGGTTGGGTCAGACGATATTCCAGTTATCTCTGGATTAGTAATTAATTCATCATAATTTTCTTTTACATAATTAAGCGGCAAATCATATTCTTGGCTTATTGCATACTGCAACTGTGATTCTACATTTTTAGCTGTTGTTGTTTTAGATAAACCAGTTTTTTGAAATATGTTTTTTATAGTATTTTGAAAATTACCAAACGTAGTTGGTTCAATCGCAGGTGCTGCACGCATTGATGGTTCTAATCTATCAGGTTCAGGCTCAGGCTCTTGAACTTTAAATTGCAACCTATTATCTACATTCGTTACGATTTGCTGATTTAAGGCGTTAAGTTGTTCATCCTGGTAGGTTATATCAGACTTAATTTTCTTCTGCTCTAATGGAGCATCTTGAAGAATAGCGTTTGGATTTTGTTGTGTGAATTGTTCTTGTAATGTTGGTGGTATTGAATAGGTCTTATCATCCATTACATAATTAAGACCCTTTACAGCATCAGGCTGTTCACTCAGAAATTTATCAGTTAAATCATCTGGTATATTGTACTTTTGTTCACCGACATAAAATATTTCAGGCATTAGTCTACCATGAATTGTGACCAATCAGTACCACCACCCTCTGTTGGTACTTCCTCTGTTGGCGGTTCAAAATATTCCTTTACAGAATTAGTATGATTCTTTGCCATAACAACTCTATTAATTAATTCTTTTGCCCAAAGATGCCGTAAGGTTGCATCATCAAAATCTTCTTTGAAAGTAGGTATAAATTCACCATCTATATGGAAACCCTTTCTTGCACTTAAAACTTTTATAGGAAGTTCATTTGCTATTTTATTAATCGTTCTATTCATTTCTAATTGGTCAGCTCTTGCTGCTTTTATATCTGGATTCAAATCTTGATTTACATAATTAATAAAATCATTATAATACTTATTAAAATTTTCTGTCACACCACCAGCACCAAACGCTTCCCCAGCTCTTTCAAGTTCTGTTTGTACTGTTATATAATCAGTTCTTGCATTACTAAAATGAACTTTATTGTCTACAAAATTTTGATGTCTTTTCTTAGACTCTGTAGAAATATTTTTATCTCTTTGTATTCTTTTGTTCTCTGCTTTTGTTTCTCTACTGTCAAGTGCATTATAATGACTTAACCAAAGATTCCTTTCTCTTTTAGTCCATGTATTTTTCATTAGTTCTTTTAACGGTAACAAACTTGCTGCCGTTGCTCCCTCTTTAAAAAAAGCAGCATCTATAGTTTTCATATTAGGAGATAACTCTTGTTTAGAACGATTAATTGCTTCTGCAATTGTCATTTCTCCTGTTTCTACTGAGCCTAATAAATCAGCACCCCTAACACTACCAACATTTCTGTATATCTCTCTTCTACCAGCACGCTTTTGAACATTGCTTTTTAATTGTAAAAGTTGTTGTGGATTCAAACTTCCCAACGCTTGATATAAATTTGTGGGTTGTTGTGGTTGAGTTACCCCTTGTTGTTGATTAGTAACTACAGATTGCTGTTCTTGTTGTCCGTTAGCCATTATGAAACCTTACCTTTGATTTTACTATATACAGCTTCAGTATATTTATCGCCATAACCTTTTTTCCCACCTTGAACACCTGCATTGTATGCGGCTACTGCTTCTTTTTCTGTAAGACCTTTATTATTTACAAGATATTCTATATAATGTTTTGCAGCTTTTCTTGCTTCATTAGGATTGTTTCTATCATATTCTGGGAATCCCATGTTTTTAGTCACCTCTTCATAAAATATATCTCTTTGTTGATAAGCTCCTATAGCTCCTTCTCTTTCTTGAGATTCCAAAAGTGTTTCTTCAGTTGCACCACCTGTTTCTGTTTCCCTTATAGCATCAAGAATATTGTCACTTACATTATACTTTTTTTCACTTCCTTTACTTGCCATGTTAGTAACACCACGATACTTATCAAATTTCTCAAGACTCGTTGTTCTTTTCTTATTTGCAGCCATATCTATAAAACTAACCTTGTTATTTTCTAAATCAATATCCTTAACAACAATATTATAATCTTTTCCATCTCTTTTTATTTTCATTGGTTTATTAATTAAATTTTTGTACTTAGCCCTCTTAGCACCTTCTGCAATTACCTTTTCTGTTTTAGCCCTTGCTTCTTGTTTTTTATAGATTGCCATCGTTTCTTTCAGTTGTTTCTTTTCTATTCTCTTTTCTTCTCGTTTTTTTCTTATTTTTATTAATCGTTGTGTAGCTGCTTCTGACTTTTCTCTTTTCTCTCTATCTATTCTTTCTTGTTCTTTTTTTCTATACTTTACCCTATTAATATCTTTTCGTGTAGCATTCTCATCTAAACCAAGTGATAGAGCTTCCTCTTTCAATAGTTCTTTTTTTGTTTTTACCTTTGGTTTTTCTACTGTTGGTTCTACCTTTGTTTCTACTGGTTCTGTTAATTGTTTATCTTTATGTTTATCTTTATGTTTTTCTTGCGCTGCTTCTGTTTCTACCTTTGTTGCTGGGTCTGTTTTTACTGGGTCTGTTGTTACTGTAGTTGTTGTTGCTGGGTCTGTTTCTACATTATCAACAATTGCATTGTTTGAAGTTACAGAGTCTACATTCATGCCAGCAGTTGCCATAGCTCCTCTTTCTGCTGTTGCAAGTTGTTCTACTGATGGTTCAATTGATGATACTGCACCTGTATAACCAGCACCTAAGCCAAGCTCTGCATGAATATCACTTAATTCTGCACCACTACCTAATAAAGTATTTACTCGCTGGTCTACCCTTGCTGTTTCTTGTTGTAACATTTGTGGTGTCCAACCCTGGTCTATCATTTTCTGCACATCTTCAGCACCTCCAAAATAACCAGCTCTTTCTGCCAGTAATTTCGCTTCATTAAGTTGACCTGCTTGTGTTATCCCAGCCGATGCAACTGAAGCTACCCCACCAATAACATCTGAAGCTAACTGACGCTTCCACTGAGATTCGGCTGTTTTAAATGCTTGGTCTGCTCTCGCTTCCTCTGCTTGTATTTGTGCAGTTATACCAGCAGCCTTTTCACCAACCCTTGCTGTCTCAGCAGCTTGGGCAGCCACCGCCTTATCAGTCGCTGTAGCAAGTGCATCTTGTGTCTGTTGACCAGCGGACAATCTCATTTGAGCTTCTATCCCACTGCCCTCAAGACCAGCTCTTGCAACGTCATAGCCAACCTGTCGTTGCATTTGTCGTCCTTGTTTCCCTGCGACCCTTAACGCTGGCTGCATTGCCAAGTGTGCCACTTCCCTATCCGCAGTTCTACCACGAAGATAGGACAAATATTTTTTCATATAATCTGTTTGGGGTTTATAATCTTCTTCCCTCGGTTTTGATAGTGCAGTTCCTGCTACTTTTGCTGCGGCTGGTAATGCTGCCGCTAATAATTGCCAAGCCATTATACTTTAACCTCTGATTCTATATCTAAATCATACATAATTGATGAAATAGTATCTGCGTTATTAATTCTAAATGAAACTGATTTCCCTCTATTTTTTCCTAATGGTACACCCCTCCAATCATCTGAATCAGAATTAACAGAATGTATTTTTTCTGTTCCATTCATATTTTCTACTATAGATTGAAGTTCTTTATCAGAACCAGTATAATCAGATTTCATTCGTTTCAATGTTCCTTTTTCAAAAAACATATTTTTTGTTTTGATATTTGAATTACTTGTTGTATATGTGTCTGTTGGGTAAGAATCTATCGAAGGTGAATTTTCTTTCAAATATAAATTAATATTCTCCAATTGACTGCCACCAGTAAGAGTAATAGATTGTTTTACATCTAATCCACTAAACTTAGTCCAGGCATTTCTATCAATGTGATATACATAACTAATACTATTAGATGTATCATGCAGTACATATTGGTTGTTTAAAGGCACATAATAGCCGAATAACGAGGACTTTATTGGAACATTGAGTATATTCTTGGTTATAAGCTGTAACCCTTGATTTCCATCCCATTTAACAACACCAACTTCACTTAACCAAAATAGTGCATCCCCAGCTCTTACTAATGATTTTTCAGATAAAAGACCATATTGTTGTTTTTCTTCAATCAACGAATTAGATGAACCACTCCAACCACTTGCAGAACCTTGCAGTACAAATCTATTTATACTATTACGAGTAAAAATAATAAATGTGTTCTGATACTCAAATTGCAAGAATGATGGTGCTGGCATTATTTTCACAACTGGTTCTCTTACTTTTTTAAAAAATAAATCAGGAAATGACTTGCCATTTACATCTGTCCATTTGACCATATTCCTATTTGATTTATATTTAGATTCTTCTGTTTCATCAAAATCAATATTATTATTTACAGAGTTATCTGTCCATTTATACCCTATAATATTTTCATACATTGGTTGAAAGTTCCATAATTGATATACTCTGTTTTCATCATCGACAAACTCATCGTTAACTAACAATATATTATCTATATAAACATCTGAATGTGTAGGTTGACTAATCGCTTCAAACACACTGCACTCATCAAAAACACCACTCATTGGATTCGTACTGAATTCAGAAAACATATCATCTGTTTCCATAAAAGTTATTCCAGCATTAGTAGTGTCTTTTGAAAAATCTTTAGAAACATCATATAAAAAAAATCTCACTTTAACTTCATCATTATTTCCAGAACCAATTTCCCATGATAAAAAAACATTATATGAATAACGTAATTCATCATCTATTTCATAAGTAGGTATATTAGAATTATGATTTCCACTGGAAGAAAGTATTATTGAACTAAAATTAGTATTAAAATCCATAGTAGAAGTATTAACATGAAACACCCAATCAAGTTGTGAATCAGTACGCTGGTTACTTAATCCAATCCCAAAAAAATTAATACTATCTTCCAACCTACTAAACACAGCAACTCTTTGATTATCGTACACCTCACTTGGTATAAAACTTAATGTAAATGAAAAATATCCTTTTCTAAAGTTTATTTTTGGAGCGGTTTGACTTTGAGAATCTGTGTAGTTAAAAGTGTATTTTATCTCACCAGTATATTGTGATGTCTTATAACTTTGATTTCCTATTTTTAAATTTGGAAAATTTTCAAATTGTGGCAAAGATGAGCCAAGAGAACTTGAAGAACCAACATTAGAAAGGTCTCCATATATATTACTATTCGCTTTATTTAATGCACCCTGACCTGAAATTGCAAATTCTTGAGGGCTAACAACCTTACAAGAAGAATCCATAACACGACTATTATTCCAAACTTGTTGCCTTGAAAAAAGGTCACTTCCAGTTTGATGAAATCTTCCGTAATGAATACCAACATTACCTTCCCAACTATCGTCAGCATGAACTAAATCATTATAGGAGTCTAAAACACCATTATAATTATCCATTTCATCTTGATTAGTCCAACAAAGATAAATTATATGAGGAGTAGAAGCCACTAACAAAGGAATTTTTATAAATAAATCTACATAATTATTAACATCTAACGAGCCTTGAATAGTTTTACCAAAACAAACCATTAATGGAGTGGTTAAATCTGTATCATAAAAACGAATATGATTTGTATTTTTTGTACTTCCCGTATCTGTAAAAAAATCACCTACAGTAAAATTTTCTATTGCATTAGAATCAACAGAATCTTTATCGTACAATCTTATTTTAACAATCCCATCTACATAATTATTATTATCTTTATTGTCTATTGTTATTTTATGGAAATATTTAAAATCAAATGGAAAAGATATTTTTGTTTGAACATTACCAACCATAGTAACACCACCGAGAGATGCAGCCGTTTTAGAAACAGGTGCAATATCATTTTCATAACTTGCAGTATCACCAGGTGAAACTTCAACTGTTAATTTATATTTATTACCAGTTGCCCCACTTTTATTTTTTTTATCAATTATTTCAAATCGTTCTGTAAGGTCTAATGTTTGAAGCTCTTTACCAGCGGAATATCTTATTACACGCATATAAACTTTAAAATATTTTAAACTTTTTAAATCATTTTCTGAAATATCTGGTATAGATAAATCTGTAATCTCAACATTATCAATCCACCTTTCCTCAGCTCCATTTGCATCTAATTTAAAAAACTGCATATCTAATGTGTCCGACAATGGAGAAGGATTACTTTCATCTCCTGCTTCGGTAACAGCAGTATAAACACATTGAAATAAACCAACTTGAGACAACCTTGCATTTGTAGAAACTTCTTCAAATAAAGAAGCATCCCATACAGTCAAATTTGAAATTCGTGGTTTATTTTTAGGGGCTGGTATGCCTAACTTAGATGCTTGAAAAAAACCATCTATATCGATGGTTACAAAGTGTGCATTATTAACATTATCTGTAATTATAATTCTATCATCTGCAATAGTGAACTTAACATCTGATTCAGATGTATATACTATTTCTGAATTTAATAATAAAGTATTTAATGTAACTTCTTCATCAGAATTAAACTGCGCTATATTTGTCCAATAATCACTACCATCAGACAATTTTACCTTATAAAGTGTATGCATTTCGTATGCATTTTCTGATGTAATGCCAAATGCAAGTATTATATAATCGGTATTTAGTGTATAATCATTTGAATTAACAAGGTCAATATCTGTTACAAAATAATATGGTTCAGATATAGATAAAACTTCGCTAAATAATTCACCTAATCTTGTGTTTAAATCTACATCAAATTCACCTTGGTCTGTTCTTCGTTTTAATATCCCATCACCAGTAATCTCATAATTTAAACATTCTTGAAGTTGAGAACTGTCAATCATATCAGGTCTGGCTACATCGTTTAGCCCACCCGTAAGGAGAGGTAATGCCCTTTTAGCCACTTACTCTCCTATCTTAGTAGTTATGTTGAACTAAATGAGTGCTAACCGACCATGCCATAGTTGTTGTTATAGCCGCATCAGTAACTTGAGCGACAATTTTATCACTACTAATCGCCATTTGGGCATTTATAGAAGTATCTTCACTATCTAACGATGTTAAAGTTTGTTGAACTATAGCGTATGTTCCACCATCGTTTTCTGCTAACCAATCAATTTTAAAACCTATAGTTAATGCCGCCCCAGTAGAACTACCAACAATCCAAGTTGTGCCACAAGCAACACCATCTGATGGAAGTGTAATTCCACCTTGTTTAGCGTCAATATTTTGCCAAGAACTCGAAATTGCATGACGGTCAAAGTCGTGGAAAAATGAAGCCCTTGTATCTCCAGCAGAAACATTACTACCTGCGGCAAATGAAATTTCAGCTTTCCTATCTGATGCATTATTTATCCCTAAAGCCACAGAGTTAGTATTTGATGCAGTATTTCCTTTCCCAATCGCTATTGCATTGGCAGCGTTTGAAGTACAACCATCCCCAATTGCTATCGCATTCGCAGCCGAAGCCGTGTTTGAATCACCAATAGATACACTATCAGTTCCACTTGCAACAGCACTTCTACCAACTGCAAAAGCATAACTTCCACTTGCATTAGCCCCATTACCAAGACCAATTGAATAATCACCAGGGGCATTTGTATTTAATGCCATTATTCCACCAGTACCATTTGGAGATATTCCAAGGTCAGCATTAGAACTCGTTGTATAAATTGTAGTAGCATCAAGTCTTACATTATCTGCATCTACCCTACCACAAGTAATCGTATTAGAACCAACTGTTAATGCACCAGAAAATGTTGCTGTATTGTCAGCAGAAAGTTTTAAGGCAGAAGATGGTGAAGTACCCTGAGAACCCTCATTTGTTCTAAAATCAATATATCCTGCTTCATCAGCAGAAGAACCATCGTGTGCAACAACAATTTGTGCCATATCATCGACACTAACACCACTCCCTTTTTCACCAGTAAATTTTATTGTATTATGTCTTGCACCATCCGCATCACTCTGTTCTTGATTATCCATAGTTAGGACTGTATCAGAAGCGTGTGAGATAGTTAATGCACCATAAGCCTGTGAACCAACAACATGAAGGTCTCCACCAACTTTTAAATTATCTTGAATTAAAACATCTGAAGTTGTATGACCAATAACAATGTCAACATCAGCAGTTTCTGTTGCTAACCTTACAGAAGCAGCCGCAACATCCGAAGAACTATCAGAAGCCATGTTTGTAATTGCACCAGTCTTACCACACTGAAGGCTTATACCACCCAAATCAGATAATATTCTAATTGAATTAGCAGATGTACTTTGGTCAGCGTGAATTTTGATTGTTTCACTTGTTCCACCATTAGCGTGAAGGGTAATAGAACCAGCCGCATTTTCTGTAGATGTAATATTTACACCACCACCACCAGTTATATCTATATCTTCATCACTTCCAGCAGTAATATCAATACCACCAGCACTCGCATTCAATACAATCGCATTAGCAACATTTTCAGATGATGAAATATTTACAGATGAACCAGTTGCTACAATATCAATATCTTCACCACCAGCAGCCCCAGAAGCTAATATATCTATTCCACCAGCTGTTGATTCAATAACAACTGCATTTGAAGCTGTCCCAGCAGAAGACATAATTAATTGCTGTGTACCACCACCAGCCACAGACAATGTTAAATCTTTTCCTGAACCAGTAACGGTCACATTTGAATCATCTGTACCATCTATAGATAAGGTTGTTCCATCTAATGTGAATCCAGCAGAATCAATGTCTACTGCACCTGAAGTTACAATATCAATTTCCGCTGCGTTACCTTGTATTGTAACACCACTATTACCATCTATTTCTACCGTAGATGCTTCAGAATCTATGTTTATACTACCAGATGTTGTTTTCCAAGTTGAATTTGCCGCACCAGTAAGGTTTAATGAACCACTACTTACAACTGCTAAATTTGTTCCATCACCTTCAATCTTTTCACCATCGTCACCAAAAGTAAGACCTACATTAGCAGGAACATTAACATCAGATGTTGCAGTTAAATTAATATCAGCAGAAGAACCAAGAGTTAAATTTGTACTATCACCAGATAAATATTCATTTCCATCAACAAACTGTAATTTAACACCACTCGCCATCGTTACTACACCAGTATGTGCCGTTGTACCAGTTACCGTTAAATTATCATTTACGGTTGTCTCTGATGTAGAGTGACCAATTGATACAGGACTTCCACTTGTTGCTGTATTAATCGCAACACCATTACTGGTATTCGTATTATCTATAGTACAAGTAGTAGTAGCATTAATATCGATTGTTGCTGTCGCTAAATCAATTTCACCATCTGCAACAAGATTTAATATGGTGTCACCAGAACTATATATATATATTGCATCGTCACGAAACCTTAACTGATTCGATGATTCCATTCTTAAAGCTGTTGTAGACAACTTAAATGAAGAAGCATTACTACTCCCTGCTCCATCGTCTGTAAAAATAGCTTTTAAAGATGAAGTTAGTCCTGCGTGGTCGGCAGCACCCCCTACACTTAATAATCGTTTGTATATTGTGGCTGGTGTGTTACCTTTTAAAAAATCAGTCATTGTGAACCCCTACTAATATTTGTATGTCATGTCTCTTGACATATATGTTGATTCCAGATTTGCATATTGTTCCTTTAGTGAAAATAGTTGCATATCAAAAATTTCTTTATTTACCGAAAAAATATCTGGGTCTTTATACTTTGGTCTTGATGTTAAAGCATATAAAACTCCAGAGATTAATAACTGCCTATAACTTTCTGGTAAATCTATTATCGCTTTCTTATCTACAACATTATCAAGAAAAGAATACGATTTTTTACATCTTAACTTAAGAATTTCTGATGATGTAGATAAGTCTTTTGGAAAATAAATAAAACGACCAACTTGTGACCAATATTTTTCAGTAGCATTATTACTGTCTTTTACTTTTTCATAAGTAACTTGTGTCCATTCTTCATCCTCTAAATAAACTTCTTCAACCTCAACAACATTATCATCCAATCGTAATCTTTTTTCGTCAGCAACCCAATCCCAACCAAATCTAAAACGACCATAATCTTCTATTTCATCTGTTGTTTCTAATTCTATAACAGTAGATGACATACCGTCAATTGTCGTTGTAAATGTAGAAGGAGATACAGTAACAATTTGTCTCCATAATCCTATTTCGTGATTCACTCTTCTTATTACTTTATTGACTTCAGCTTTTACTATTGATATATTTGGTTGTTCAGGAAGCTCAAGTGCTATATCCTGGTAAACGTCATAAAATAATAACGGATTAGTTTGAGTTGCTGAACCTTCTTTTATTTTACTGGTTAAAACAGGGTCATCTATAATAATACCATCATCTGCTGATGGATTTTCTGGAAATAATGAATTACTAACACCCATTAGCTATACGCCCCTTCTTGTGCTGGTTGACCTGTAAATGCTGGAAGATTTGAAATGTTTTGTACTGTTTCAGATATAATTCTGTAAATAAAATTTCTTGAATAATTTAAATGTGATATTAAATCAACATTATCAACCCAAACACTTGGGTTTGGATTTTCAATAAATTGAAAAGTAACAGCGATACCAACAGAATCATCCGCTATTTGACCAGAAACAAAATAAATATTATTACCACGCCTAAAATAAAACACCTCTTCAGATGTCGGTCTAAAAGCAACTTCAAGAGCCATACGTTTGTATTCTTCTTTTGGTATTTCTTTCAAAGTTAACGCAGAAGTAAAGTTTGTATCTGGTCTTTGAAATACATCTAAAAGTCTTATAACACTACCAGAAGACGCTAAAGATGGTAATGAAACAGTATATTGTGAGTTTTCCAATTCGAGTGTATGTTCAACTTCCTGTATCAAATCAGGTATCTCAACTAAATTATAACCCTCTTCTTTAGCAAGAACACTGCACATACTATCAACAAAACATTGACTTATAAGCCCACGAAATCTTTTTAAGTCTGGGTCTCCAAGCCTTTTACCAATTTCTCGTTGTATATCTCTATAAACCATTTATTCTCCGCTTTGTTGTTCTCTAATTCTACCAACACCATAATCAATAGTCTTGTATAAAAAATTTAAAGAAAATTGTTCTTGCAAAGATGTAGAACCTTCACCATTATCCACACCATAATCATAACTTTCTGGTTCTGTAATGTAAGTGATAAGTATTTTCTGTGCATTCATTTCTTCATCAGGGTAGAAATAAATATAATCCCCTCTGTTGTAATAAAAAATTTCATCATTAAATGGTCGATAGTCTGGGTCATTTAAACGATTAACCTCTGTTAAAGATAATTCTATATAACGATGTTCAGTTACCCCAGAATCTGTAATGCTGATTATTTTAGATGGATTATGACTTAATTCTCTTCCACTACCCTTCACTCTAATTCGATAAGGACTTGAAAGAGTAGATACATCAACAGTCTCAGATTGCAATATTCCTCTTATATCATCTAAAGATACACCATCCGCTAAGGCAAGAGAAGATATGCCTTCAAATACCAATTCCTTAGCACGATTAAGATAAATGTCACCATCTGCATCATTTACTCTTTCAAGTATTTCTTGCACAACATTGTAATATGTCAATGTTTTATTAGCCATCTAATTTTTCAATTGCTTGTATTAATAATTCTTTTTTTACAAATGTATCTTTATGTGACATTCCCTTAGCCTTAGCCAATTTCTTTAAATCATTATAAGCCATTTTACTAAGGTCTTCTTTTTTATCGTGGTATTTTACAGATTCATATTTTTTAACAAGAACATCTGCCATTTTTCTTTCTACCATCAATGGAATATTATGTTTAAAAATAAAACTTTGACGATTCCATATCCATTCAGAGTCTATTTTCTGCATTTCTTCTTTAGTTAAAAACTTAGATGTAGGTGCGTGTGGTACGGTCTCTAAATCTAATAATCCTACTTTCATTTATCTTTCCTTTTGGCTGCCATTGAATGAAAATGTTCTAATGTACCTGCGCCAAGTTCTGTATTATATACACGCTTCCAATATTTTGCAAGACCATCAATATCTTTTGGAATCGGATTCGGGTCTCTTCTATATTTTAAGCGACAAAATACAACACCAGCAGACATATCATGCCATAACAATTCTTGTAACTCTTCCTGGCTCATATCTAAAATTGTATCTGTTTTGCGTTGCATTGCACTTGCACATTTATCAAATGTTTTATCTCTATAAACAAGATAATTATCAATACAATCTTTTGCTGTGGCTGATTCTACTTGCCAAAAACTCCTTGCAATTCCAGAACCTATTTGTGATATATATTTATACCCAGACTCAACAAGACCAGTAAGAAACACAAGTTCAACTGCATCGTCAGAGTGCATACCCATTTTCCATAAAACATCATCAATTAGTTTGTATATTTGTTTGTGATTCATAATTACTTTTTGAATACACCTTCTAAAACATCTGTAATAACATCAACAACTTTCTCAAAGAATATTTGCTCTTTATCTTCAGAAACAAATGGTATGTCAATCCGCTTATTAATTGCAGTTGCAATTTTCTCAGCCATTTCATCTGAACCTAAATGATTCATTGCTTCTTCTTGCATTTTTTCAGCTTGCTCTTCAGCAAGTTTTACCAACATTGATTTAATATCTAATGCCATTTTATTTTCCTTTTTTTATATTCATTACAAGTAATACGATAGAAAGCAATGCAACAACTATTTGCATAGCTTCGTGAATTTCAGTTAAGCCTATAAAATAATTACTAAAACTTATTGCGGCTATTTTAAATGTATCCATATCAATGCCTTCCATTTATACGACTCATAGAGCCTTTTAATTCCGATACTTGATTGTCTAAGTCGTTGATTTCTTTAGTAATATTATCAAACTTTCTATCTAATTTATCATCAGATTGATTCCATCTTCCAATTAATTTTATAATCATTCCTTCCATATTCTCTAAAGTTTCACTTTGACCTTTATTTTCTACCTTTAAATTTTCAAGAGTTTCTTGTTGTTTTGCAGATTTGTTTGACAAAGAAATTACTAAATAAACAAACATTGCCCCAACAACACCTATCATGCCAGCTTCGCCATAAACCGCCATAAAATCCATTTAAATCACCATCCACCATGCAATTGCCGTTTCTACTATTAAATCAGAAGCCGTGTTATACGCCCATCTTTTTTTTGAGCCATAGGTTTCCTCGTCTCCCTCAACAAACCATTCAAATACTTCCCAAAGAACACCAATAATGAATACTCCCATAACACACCAAAAATCACTCCAATGCAACCATTGAAATATTTTACATAAGAAAGCTCCTGCCGCTAAATGATAAGCAGTCCAACCGTCTAATTGCCCTGTTCTTAATTGCCAAGATACTAAAGTTGCTAAAGGATTTTTCATAATTTAATATGTTTTGTTTTACCAGCTTCGTTATTAATACTTATTCTTGATAATAATTCATCTTTTGTTTCACTATTATTATAAACAATACCACGCTTATCATAGAAATCTTTTATCTCATTCTTTGTATTAGAGTCTGTTGGGTATTCTTCTTGTGTTGTTGCCACCCCATTTACAAGATTATGCGTTCCAATAATCAATCTACCATGCCCATTATCATATTTCTTAGCACATTCTGATACATAAAATTCTTCAGCAACTTTAAAACTATTTGTTTTCTTTTTTATTAAACCATCAACATCTACGAAATAATCATAAGACGAAGGGTAAGTCAGAGTTTCCTTAGTTCCATCTGGATATGTTTTTACTCTGGTTGCACCAGGTGTTGTATTTCTATGAATTCTAATTCGATAACCCTGACTACTCCTTCTTATAATCATGCTTCTACTTCAACCTCTTTAGGTTTTTCTTCCAATGATTTGCGAAGCATATTAATAAACGCTTCTTTACCAACTTGTAATTGGTCAGATATAAAAGCATTTGTGTTTTGCTTATTCTGCAAATCATTAATGTGTTGAACCATTGTTTTTTGTTCGTCAGTCATATCCTCGATAACATACTCTTTATCATCAAGATTCAAGACTGGCTTTTCTTTTTCTTTTTTTGCCATTATTGACTCCTTGTTTGTTATTTAAGTTTTGCTTCTAATTCTTTCACTTTTGCTGTTAATTCTTGTATTGCTTTTACTAATGGAGTAATTAATTCCGCCTCTCCAAGTTCTTGCATTGTATCATCGTTTTCTTTCCAAACAGGAAACTCAGAATGTCCAGCTTTATCCATAGACGCTTTTACTTCTTGGGCAATAAAACCATAATTAATTCTATCTGGAGTTTTTCGTATTGTTTTTCTTTTGTTATAAGAATCAAACTTTTTTGGATATTCGCTTGGTGCTTTTTTCTTAAATGTTACAGTTCGCAAATCATTAATAAAATCAAGACCTAATGTATTATCTTTTATGTCTTTTTTAATTCTTTTATCTGAAGAATGTGTCCAAGTAGCATTTTCGCCAAAATCATTAGTAATATAATCTGAATCAACTCCAATTCTAATTGTTTCAGTGCCAGCAGACGTAACTGCATCTGTTCCAGCCGCTATAACGATTGAATCATCACCAGAAGATGCTGTTGCATGAGCAGCGGCAGCTCCCGTACCAATTAAAACATTTCCTTGAGATTCTGTGATATTATTTCCCGCTTGGTAGCCTATACAAATATTATGGATGCCTGTAGTGATTGCTGTACCTGATTCAAAACCCACACAAACATTACCATTAGCTTCAGTTATATCCTCTAAGGCAGAATCTCCAACTGCTACGTTATTATCAGCTGCATTACAAGCACCCGCCCCCATAGCAAGATTACCTATAGCAACATTTGAAGTTGAGGCTGAACCTGTATGAGTACCAGCAAACGATTGTCTTCCAATTGCTACATTTGCAGTGCTATCTATGTGAGTTGTTTGCCCAGATTGATGCCCAATAAAAACATTACTCGCTCCAGTTTCAATCGTTCCACCAGCTTTATAACCTATTGCAATATTATTTCCACCAGATGTCAATGCATAAAGTGCTTGGTATCCAACTGCTGTCGTGTGATTTGCGCCAGTAGTTATAATTCCACCACCACCACATTCTCTTCCAATTAATGTAGCTCCTACTACAGCGGTAGTTAAAAGACCAGCACCTGAACCTATAAATGTATTCTCTCCACCACCTACAATATCATAACCAGCTCTAAAACCGAAGAAAGAATTAGCCACAGCCGTTGTTTGGTCTAAACCAGCCTCTGCTCCTACTACTGTGTTGTAGTCTCCTTCAGTTAATGTGGTTAGAGAACGATATCCAACGCTAACATTATATATTGCCCCATCAAGAGCCGCATCCATAGTATAACTTCCAAGAGCAACATTGTAACTTGATGCTGTATTAGCCCATGTACCACCACCAGAATCAACTCCAATAAATATATTCTCGGTGCTACCTAATGAATTACTACCAGCATTGGTATCATCCATTGCACCATAACCGATAGCCATATTGTATCCACCAGTCGTATGAACTAAACCTGCATGATAGCCTATAAATGTTGAATATCCGCCAGTTATTGCATTTCCAGCGGTATGTCCAAAGATAGTATTGCCAGTACCACTATCATTATTACTTAGTGAGATTTTGGAGTCAGAATCAATTATAAATTTTGATACTAAACTTGATACACTTGCATGAGCAGGTGCTACATAAAAATAATGTTTTCCACCATGTTGTTCATATAACATTGATTCATCGTTTGCTATAGTATCCCAAGTACCATCAGTATGTTTAAAAGCGTTGTTACCAATATATAAAGACTTATCTGCACCAGCAGTTGTGGCTGAAAGTATAAATCCTTGACCACCAATTTGTAATGTACTGTAATCTGTATGAACTGGTGAAGGACTTGTATTATTAATGCTAACTCGAGCATCTTCGTCTAAAAGTATAGGAACTTTTGATTGGTCTATATTTTTAAATTGCAATGTAGATGTTGAACCACTATTGGCATTAAATATCTGCCACTCATCTCCATTCGTTTGTGTTGAGTCTAGAGATAAATAAACATTATCATTAGTCGATATTTTTACATCTCCAGCAAAAGTAGAACTTCCATCAGCATTTATACTTAAATTTTCAGATAAAGATTCATTAGCATCTCTTGTGTAAAATGATAACTTTGTTCCTCTTTCAGTACTGCTCCAGTTAGCATCTGCCATTGCTACAATTTTTGAACCAGTATCGTAACTATTATCATCATATCCATTAAAAATTACTTGCCCAAGAACCGCTCCAACATCTATTGTAGCTGGGCTTGCCGCTGTATTATCTGATTTAAAAAATGTCAAACTACTTGTGTGTGCTTCTGTATCTGAATGGCAAGACAATCTTAATTCTTGGTCAGCTCCATCTTTTTCTAACTCGAGGTTTGCATCTGGAGAATCCGTACCAATTCCAATATTCCCATCTGTATGAATCCTGAGTCGCTCACCCCAAGAACCGCCATTATGAGTAATAAAGTTTATGCCACTTGATGCGTTATTACTTGCAAAAGAGAGCATAACCTCTCCATTGTCATATCCAATCATTCCACCTTTTGTGCCATCTGCTTTATGGATATAAAATGCAGACCTAATATCTAAACCGTGTTCATCGGTACCATCAGTTTTTATTTTGACTTTGCCTAATGATTCCATTGCATTTCCTGTACTATCTTGAACGAGTTTTAATACAGTAGTTCCAGTAGAATTAGCATCGTTATTATGCAAATACATTAAATTATTTACATTACTTCCTGAATTAGCAGTATGGTCAATTTTAAAAGCACCATCATTTGCAGTTGTAGCTAAAGCAGTAGATGTTATATTAGCATTAAATAAATGCCCAGTTGTTAAAGCACCTGCACTATCTATTCTAATTACAGACGCCCCTGCAGTTACTGGAGCATCAATAAATAAAACATGATGGTCTGCTGATTGTGAATCTATTGTTAAAGCTTTAGCATTTGCATCTTGGTCAATAATCATATCACCAGTTAATACTTCTGAATATGAAAATC